>Ga0209163_1000302_pt1 | contig 109628 bp, 101 predicted proteins | sample MTBAKSrepl2MetaG_FD_187457 | JGI IMG/M metagenome (GOLD analysis project Ga0209163, IMG submission 187457) | Enrichment culture microbial communities om Arthur Kill intertidal strait, New Jersey, USA, that are MTBE-degrading - MTBE-AKS2 (Arthur... | ecosystem: Environmental > Aquatic > Marine...
TCGGTGGAGTGCGGGTCGATGGCCTGAACCCTGGCTTTGTCCGTATCGATGGCGACGACCTCGTTGCCGTCCTCAAATAAGGCCTTGGCGGCATGAAAGCCGAAGTTCCCAAGACCGATGACTGCAAAGCGTTTCATACCCTCTCCCCGTGCCTTTTATCCAACCATCAGGTTCTCCTCGGAGTACTCGGCTCCGTTCGTCATGCCGGCTCCGACAATGATGTAGGCAAACGTGAGTACGCCCACTCGACCGATAATCATCATCAGTATGATCAGGCTCTTGCCCCAAGTGTTGAGTTCAGGGGTCACGCCCATGGATAAGCCCACTGTTCCGAAGGCCGAAAACATCTCGAACAAATATGCAAGAAAACTCCTTTGTCGAGTTGCCGCTTCGTACCCGCTCGCGCAGTCGCCCACAAGGATTAAGAACAGGAATACAGCGATGATTCCCATGGACACCAGAATGAGCGACACGCTACGGGTAACGGTTTCCCCAGGGATGCTTTTTCTGAACATGTTGACCCGCCGTCTTCTCCGCACTCGACTCACGGTGAATGCCACAAGAAGCGCCAATGTCGTGGTCTTGACGCCCCCGCCGCAGGAGCCCGGCGATGCCCCGACAAACATCAGGAAGATCATCATGGCGAGGGTGGCATCCTTCAACGAGGCGATATCCACGGTATTGAATCCAGCGGTTCGACAGGTTATGGACTGAAACAAAGGGGTTAAGACGCGATGAGAAAGCCTTTGCGCCTCGCCAAGGGCTTGTCGTTCCAAGAAGGCGAACATCAAGGCTCCGCAGAGGATCAGGACCAGCGTCGTGATCAGGACCGACTTTGTCTGAATCGATAGCCGAACCCGCTTTTCCTTTTTCTGGGCAATCCAGGATTGAAGGTCATAGAGCACGGGGAACCCGATGCCTCCAACAACGATCAAGCAGCAGATCGTTGTGTTGAGCAAGACATTGTCGCTGTAACGCACCATGCTGTCGGAAAACAGCGAGAACCCGGCGTTGCAAAATGCCGAAATCGAATGGAAGAATGCAGTATAGGCGGCACGCCCCAAAGGGAGTTCCTGGTTCCAATGAATGGTCAGCAAAGCCGTCCCTATCAGCTCGGCACCTAAAGTGAAAAAGACAATGCTTTTCACGAGGCCGAAGATGTCCTCGCGCGGAGTATGAGCGAACAAATCCTGCATGACCATTCGATGCCGAAAAGAAATACTGCGACCGATCCATCGGAATAACGCCACTGAAATGGTCATCACTCCCATGCCGCCGATCTGGATGAGGGCGAGGATCACGCATTGCCCAAAAATATCGAAATGGCCGCTTGTGTCCACAACCACCAAACCAGTGACGCAAACCGCGGACGTTGAGGTAAAGAGCGCATCCACCCAAGGGATGTGGCCAGCCCTGCTGGAAAACGGAAGCTTGAGCAGAAGTGTTCCGATACCGATGGCCAAGAGAAAACTGGCCAGCACAAGCGTCGCCGGATGGGCCTTGAGCATGCGCGTTCGAAGCGTCATGACTTGCGCCTCGGATGTGGATAGTAGTCACAGTGAAGATGGTCATCAGTCTCGCACAACTCGTGAAGGCGACGACCGCCGAGGACCATCCGGTCCAGATACGCCCCGCATACCGTCATCTCGTGTTGTGAGTCGATTTTGCTGTAATGCAGAAAAGGGCATAGGGTTTCGAGGTGCCTGTCCAGGCTATCTCCTGCTCCCATGTCCTCGATGATCTCCCCCACGAGATTGGAGTCCAGCTTGGCCTCCCCGATGTACCGGACATAGTCGACTTTTGCCAGCTTAAGCTCTTCAATCAATTTGCGGTGCTTCGAATGCAGAAGCGCCAGGACGCTACACCGTTTCGTGTGTCTATTTCGCTTTAGCGCGGCACTCAATTCCACGAGGGCTCCCCGCTCCCGGATGGACATCCGGATGAATGAAACCACGATGATCTTGGGTTGCCACTCAACGGCCTTGTCGAGGCACTGGATCGGGCTTGCAACCCATTCCTCCTCCGACGGCGAATCAGCAATACCCCCGGATGTATCGCACACCAAACATTTCAGCTCTCGGCCCCCAGTCTCCACACCAATTGGTTTGATCTTCTTTTTCATCACATCATTTTTCCTTTGGTGTCCGCCCCAACATTCGTCGGCCGTCCCCTCCGATCTTAAGGAGGCTGACGATCACCACGATGAACTCCAGTCGACCGAGGAACATGGCTATGGTTTCGGACCACAAGGCGGCATCCGGCATCTGTGATGAGGTGACACCAACTGAAAGCCCAACTGTTCCGATGGCGGAAGCGGATTCGAAGAGAGCGTCGACAAGATTGAAGCCGCAAGCGCATAGGATCATGACACCTAGCACATAAGTCGCCAGATACAAGAAGATGAAGATCATCACCTGGCGAATCCTGGCGTCATCCACAAAGACACGTCTGGTTCCCTCCCAAATGGGACGTTCCAATACCGCAGTGCGGGGAATGAGGTATCGTTTGATTTCCCACCAGAGCATCTTCCACAATAGATAGACTCGAAACTGCTTGATCCCGCCGGCCGTGGAACACGTCCCCCCGCCAATCAGCATCAGAATGATCAACAGAAACAAACCGAAGGCGTTCCAGTTGCCGTAACTGACGGTTGAAAAGCCCGTGGTAGTTATGGCCGTCACTGTCTCGAAGACAGCAGCCCGGATTGATCTTCCGAGCTGCGGGTAGAGGGACCTACTCGTCAGAAGGAACATGGCCGCCGCTGATAAGGGAATAAGCACAACCAACAGGCGCACCTCGCCGTTTCGCGCCACCATGCGTAGCCTGCCGCGCCACAGCAACCATGCGGTGACGAAGCTCAAGTTGCCAAGAAGCATCAGCGGCAGGGTTACGGCCTCGATAGCGGTCGAATTCCAGTATCCGATACTCTCCGCTCGTGTGGAGAATCCGCCCGTGGAGACAGCGGCAAAGGAATGGTTGACCGCGTCGAAAAGCGACATGCCCGCTATCCGGTACGCAATGGTTCCGGCGAGGGCGTAGCAAGCATAGATGATCAGAACCAAGCGGGCCGACTGCCGGACATGCGGAACGAGTTGGTCGCTTCGACCCTCCGCGCTCGATATGCCGACACCGACGGGACCGACAATGGCCGACATCATGATGATGGCCAACCCTGCTCCACCAGCCAATTGGATGATGCTGCGCCAGATCAGAATCACTCTGCCGGCGCTGGTCACGTCCACGACAGAGAGTCCGGTCGTGGTCCATCCGCTGACCGATTCAAATAGGGCCCGTGAATACGGGAGACCCAAAACGGATGTAAATGGCCATGCGGAAAAGAGGATGACGACGATCCAACTTGCCAGAACGATGATGCCGCCCTCCTGAACCGTTAGCGTGATGTCGTGCGAGGAACGAAACGCCTTCCATAGGGTGATCCCTATGACGAAAAGACAGACTGCGGGAAGGCCAAAGGCCCATGCCTGATCGGCCTCCTCGGGATGAGACATGAGCGTCAGAAGAGGCGTCAACATCACGGCGCTGGACAGAAGCAGGATCATCCCGACTGAGGAAATGATCGCGGCATAGCGCTGTTTGAGGTATTCTCTCTCTCGCACGGCCCGGCCCCTCTAAATCCGTTCGCCGGTGAACGCTTTGAGCACCGGGCCATGGTCTTCCGGGAGCGTGATCAGGACGAGACGGTCGCCTGCCAACAGGTCATTGGCTCCACGAGGGACGATCGGCCTGTTGTCGCGGATCACGACGGCCACCAAGGCATTTTCAGGCAGGTCGATATCCTTTAGAAGCTTTCCCACGACCGGGGAATCATCGTCGAGTATGATTTCCGTCACATTCACCCGGCCTTCGCCCACTGGCAACAGATTGGTGATCTGTTCCAGGGAAGCCCGCTGCTCAATCAGGCTCCCGACGATGCGGGTAGTGGAAAAACCCGAGACCCCCAGCTTTTCGAAAACCTCGGCGTTGTCGGGGTCGTTTGCCAGGGCAACGGTCCTGGGCACACCGAATTTGAGGGAGGCCAGTTGACAGATAACCAAATTATCCTGGTCGTTCGGAGTGATGGCGAGTATGGCATCGGCCCCCATTGCGCCGGCTTCCCTGAGAATCCCGGCATCACTGCCGTCTCCGCATACCACTGTGGCCGAAAGTTGGCGGGCCAACTGGACACATTCTTCCTGATTCCGGTTGATGATGACGACTTGGTATCCCCGCGCCGCGAAATTCCGGGAAAGAAAATAGAGCGTTTTACCGCCTCCGACGATGAGCACTTTCATGATCGTGCTCCTTTCCGTTCAGTGTCTCCATTGGCAACGGCCCGAAGGAACATCTCCGCGGCCACGGAAGTCGGGCATATGGTGTCAATGCCCAATTGCGCGTAGACCTCCTCTCTCTTGGGATCGAAAACCCTGGCCAGAACATGGGGAACACTGAAGATCCCCCGCGCCACCTGGGCCACCATCAAATTGACGTTATCCTCGTGTGTCGTGGCAATCAGAACATCCGCCTTGTTGATCTTGGCCTCCTTGAGCACGGCCATTTGGCTCGCGTCCCCATGAACTCGAAAGCCGCTGAAATCGGGCGACAGGTCATTGAAGGTGGGCTCATCCCTGTCGATCACCACCACCGAATTGCCGGCGCGGCTAAGGTGGTTGGACAAATGAGAGCCCAGCCGGCCGCACCCCACGATCACTATGTAGCGGTTATCGTTCATGCGAGTCCTCTTCGGCCTTGTCATCCTTGGAATCCGTGGCCTTTTTGTCCGGCCCGAGATCGATCTTGCCAAATTTGTTCCAGGAGGTGGTCCGCTCCAGGTTCGCCCAAGCCGGTTTGAAAGTGGGGTCGATATCCAATGCCGCCCGGTAGAATTTCTGGGCCTCCAACCAATCGCCCTTGATCTCAAGCAATGCCCCAAGAAGGTTGTATGCCTCCGGCTGAGCCGGGTCTGCGGCTATGGCCTTTCGGGCCGTTTCACGGGCGGCAGAGAATCCACGGTCCGAAATGTGTCTCTTGGTAAGCTCGTTCAAGGAGAAGTAATCAACGGCGTTCTCCTCATCCAGCGTCTCGCGTTGCAGCACTTGGTTGGCCAAATCTCGAATCTCAACGGGGCTGAAAGGCTTCTGAATGAAATCGACCGCGCCGAGTTTCATGGCCTCCACGGCGGATTCAATCGTCCCGTGGGCGGTGATGATGATCACCCGGATCTTGGGCCAGTCGTCCTTGATTTGCCGAAGGACCTCCATCCCGTCTATTCCAGGCATCTTCAAATCCAAGAACACCAAGCCGAATGGAGTTTCGCGAAGCTTGCGAAGCGCTTCTTCGCCGTTCACGGCCGTCTGGACTGGAATATCCAGAGGCTCCAATGACTGGGACATGGTCAGACGAATGTTTTTCTCGTCGTCAACGACCAGGATTGGTTTCTGTTCCATACGTTCCTCCTATTGGGCCACCGGGAGGGTGAATGTGAAGGTGCTTCCCTGACCGGTGGACGATTCCACCCATATCGCGCCTCCGTGGGCGCGAACGATCTCCTTGCAGATGGCCAGGCCCAAACCCGTCCCTCCCGCTTCTTGGCCCTTAACCTGAACGAATTTCTGGAATATCTTGGATTGATACTCGGGCGGAATCCCCGGCCCATCATCGCGCACAGAGAGGTGAACGTGAGGCCCGATCCTGTGTGCGAATAGATTTATGTGCCCGCCCTTGCTCACGTATCGCAGAGCATTGGAAATCAGATTGGTCAAAACCCATGTTATCTTGTTGGCATCGGCGCGGACCTTGGGCATGTAGCCGGTGAGCTCCGATCTCAGCGAAACCTCCTTCATGTCTACTTGGCTCTTGAAAACAGCCTCAACATGGTCAAACAAGGTTGGGACCGGAACGCTCTCAAACTCCAGTTCAATCCTGCCCGCCTCGACTTTTGAGAGATCAAGCAGATCATTGACGAGCGCCTTCATGCGGTGGACTTCCTCATGTGCAGCCTGGAGTAAGTCTTTGTCCTTTTCGGCGAGCCCCTGGGCGGCGTGTTCCAGGAGAAGATCGACGCTCATTCCCAGACTGGTTAGAGGGGTACGAAGTTCATGAGAGGCTGCCATGACGAATTCACTCTTGAGCCGCTCCACTTCCTTCAGGCGAGTCACGTCCCTGAGCAAGAGCACGATGCCGGAAAGACTCCGATCCATCCCCCGAATGGCGGTAACGGAAAAAAGGTAGTGTCTGGCACCATCTCCCTGCGTAAGAACGATAATGCGCTGCTCTTCGGGAATATTGGGCTGCACCCCCGTCTCAACGGTCTTGCGGATAAGATCGCATACCTGGGGGCCCGGCAGAATGTCCCCGCACTGCATTGCAGAGCTCTCAGTGAACTCCAGATCCAACATCCGACGCGCGGCAGGGTTGATGCCGGTCACTTTGAGTTTGGTGTCGAAAACCACCAAGCCATCCTCGATGCTCGAAAGGATCGCCTCGCCCTTGTTCTTTTCGGAGATGATTTGCTCGATATTCATCTCGTGATAACGGCCAAGCTGCTGGGCCATCTCATTGAACTCTCCGGCCAGACAACCCAATTCATCACCGGTCTCCACGATCACCTGAACTGTGTAGTCGCCGGATGAGATCTTCCGCGATGCCTCCATGAAACGTCGGATCGGTCGGACAATCCGCTCGGCCAAAAACAAACTGAACATCAAGGCTACGATCAGCGCCGACGCGGCCACGAGCGACGTTGACCAGATCGCGCGCCGCGCCACGCCGCCGGCCCTGACGCTGGCGGCGTACATGGTCTCCTCGTTGAGGTTGCGCAAACCGATACACGCCTCACGGACCGTGACGAAAAGGGGGTAGACCTTGTTCCGATAATAGGCGGGCTCCAAGGTCGCGCCGCCAGTTTCACGCAAGTCGGTCATCGCGGAGAATTGTCTTCGATAGGCCGAGTAACCGGCGTCTATGGATTGGATAAGTTCCGCTTCCCCCTGAATCGTGATGTTGTCTTTCGCTCGAGCCACCCATCCCAGGAAGACCGCTTCGTTTTCCCGAAACTGGGTGGTCCCTTTTTCCGTGTCGCCCAGGAACATGAGCAGCATCCCGCTGTCTTGCCGCTCCAAGGCGTCCACCATGTTCTCGGCGGCGAGGATGCTCCGATAGTTCTCACTCAGGATGGCGTCGGTGGCCTTGCCCAGTGACACCAGGTTCGTAACCGCCCAAGCCACCACAAGACCCATGAGGGGGAACGCGACGCCATATCCTATGAGAATCTTCTTCTTTAAGGTCATTGGACAGAGTCCTCCATTTGGCCACCGCGAGTACCTAATGCAGAAAGCAACAGGCGTGCCATTTTGCAAGTCGGGCGATTTCAATGAGTTATGATTCAATGCGGAGTGATTGGCCTTGAAACCTGAAAGATCCGGGCGGATATGACCTTGCAAAACGCAAGGCGGATGGGGATGAAACGTGGAATCAGATGCCGTAGGTCTTCCTCCTGCGCCAGAGCGTCGCCTGGTCGATACCCAGAACGTCCGCCGCTTCCTGGAGCGAGGAGGTGTTGGCCATGACTCTTCTGATATGCAGCTCCTCAATGGTGGACAGGGGCACCCTCTCGCCAATGGCTGGAGAGCCTATGGTGGGAGCGATGTTGTCGGGAAGATTCGCCAAGTCGATCCGTTCGCCGCCGCCCAGAATGACGGCCCGCTCGATGGTGTTTCGGAGCTCCCGAACATTTCCCGGCCAGGCATGACTCATCAGCAATCTCTCGGCCTCCTCGGTAAATCCAAGGGACCTCTTGTGATTGGCGCGGCAGAAATGTGCGAGAAAGCCCGTGGCCAAAGGCATAATGTCTTTCGGTCGATCCCGAAGCGGGGGAATTGTAAGGCAAATGACATTGAGCCGATAGAACAGGTCTTCCCGGAAGCGCCCCTCGGCCACGCGCTCCTTAAGGTCGGCGTTCGTGGCGGCGATGATGCGGACATCCGCCTTGCGGACCTTGGCTTCCCCCAGACGCTCGTATTCCTTGTCCTGAATGAACCGAAGCAATTTGGCTTGCACCGATGGAGCCATGTCTCCGATCTCGTCCAGGAAAAGCGTGCCGCCCTCGCATGCGGCGATCCGCCCCGGATTATCCCGCACCGCCCCAGTGAATGCCCCCTTGACATGCCCGAACAACTCGCTCTCAAGAAGATCGGGCGGAACCGCGGGACAAGCCACGACCGCCATGGGTTTCGCCGCCCTCGGGCTCCAGCGGTGGATAGCCCTGGCAAATACTGATTTGCCGGTACCGCTTTCACCACAAAGCAAGACAATCGCCTCCGAGGACGCGGCCCTTTTCGCGGTCTCAATGACCCGTTGCATGCCGGCGTTCAGACTCTGAAGCCGGTCCTCCGGGCCAAGCCTCTGGACGTCCTCCTTGAGCGCGGCGATCTCGGTCTCGAGTTCCCTGATTCTGCCGATTCTCCGGGTAAGGAGCTTGACCTGATCCGGAGTGAAAGGCTTGGCGATGTAGTCGTTGGCACCGCGTTTTATGGCCTCCACGGCGCTCTCGATTGAGGCGTGGGCCGTTATGACAACAATCTTGGTCCAAGGCGAGTCCGACAGCAGGGCTGGAATCAGGTCCATGCCGTTTTCCTCGCCCAACCTGAGATCGACAAAGGCCAAATCGAAGGAGCGCCTTCGGGCTTCCTCGGTGGCGTCTGCTGGATTGCTCACGGCGATGACCGTATGTCCCTCGGCCGCCAAGCAGTAGGAGAGCGTCTTTCGGATATTGACCTCGTCGTCCACGATGAGGACGCTAAGGGGGATGGTCTTGTTTTCGCTACTCACTGTCATTGGCCGTCACGCTTTGATTTCATTGCACAAACAGTCCAAGTCCCGGCGTGCCTTGTGAAGCATCAGGGCCGCGCACTCCATGCAGTAGTACTTTTCCCACATCTTCTTCTTGATGAACAAGCATTTTTCGCCCTGGCAGATCTCGTGCTTTTGGTTCCGCACGCAGTGTCCATGCCGCTGGGTGGCTTCAAAGCACGGGGACACCGGAAGGCGTTTCAGCTTGGGCATCGGTCATCTCCTTGAAGGGCGCTCATGGATTCGGGCTTGGACATCGTCCCCGACCCGGTCGATCTGTTCCAGGACCTCCTCCAACCGCTCCAGTGGGATTTCGTCCCGTGTTCCGCCGTCAGCCTCAAGCCGCTCGTTGACGGCCCCATTTACGATAATGATGACCGCCGCGTAGTTGTTGGCGCCTCTCAGTTCCGGGTAGGCCGGAACGATGTTTCGACCGTTGATGGACGCGCCAAGAGCATTCAGGATTCGGCTTGCCGGTGCCTGGGAGTGCCCATTGAGCGTTCGGCGGGCTTCGTGGCGACGACGCTGGGGCGTGACCGGTATCTGCCGGGGCTCCATGTTCTCGCTAGTCGGCGCCTGGAAGAGGCGTTGGCGGAGATTTTCGTCGGAAAGTCCAAGGACCTCGGGGTCAAGACCACGTCCCCGGGGCATGGACGACCGATAGCGGGGACTGCCCCGGGGTCTTTGGGGCGAGAAGGCGCTACCAAGACCCCCAATCGTTCGGGGGAAGTCAACGCCCCGGTTGGACCGATCTTTCAGCTGCCTCTGAAGACGGCAAGAAGCCTGAGCGCGGAGGTGCTGCGGCGTCGTATTCCGAAGAGCCGAATCCGGCGGCCGGCGCCGCAGCAGGGCCCGCTGCGGAACCGAGGCGATTGTACCACCTGGAAAGGTCGAAATCCGAGGTGATGGAACGGGGAAGGAGAAGCACCGCCTGCAAGAAGGCTTCGAGGTTCGGCACATCGTATATGTTCACATCGAAATCCCACCTGTCCATCTGATCGAAAAGGCTTCTCTTGTCCGGTGTCATCCAGCTTATGGAGAACCTGTTGACCCCCCAGCCCGTGAAAACATCGAAGATCTCCTTTGCCTTCCGAGGTTCCCCGATGACGATGGGAGCCATGAAGTCCACGGGACATTGGACGATGGCCCCGGGGTATGCGTTCCTTATGGCCCGGAAGCCCTGCTCCCCTATTCTCTCCACGTTTCCGTTGAACCAGACGACATCGTCTCCGAAACCGCACCCGGCGAGGGTTTCGAGCACGGCGTGGACAGCCCTTCCCCCTTCTTGCAGATCGAGCTTCACCCCCTTTTGCCGGCTTGCCAGAATCGCGAGAACCTCGTCCACGCGTTCGCTCCTCCCATTTCCCGCAACGGGCCCATCCTCGGGCCCTTCGCCCCTCAAAACAATCCGGTCCGCGGGGGACAAGAGACGAACCCTCACCTCGGCCCAGTGGATATTCGAGCGCAGAAAGAGGGCAACGTCTTTGGATCGGTCCGACCACCGCCAGACAAATTGGACATGGCTGGGAAGCGGGGCGCTCGACATCAGCCCGGCGAGATCGTAATGCCTGCCTCCCACCGCGCCGGCCGGTATGTGGGCGCGTTTGGACCGGAAGATGGTCTCCGCATGCAGCAGCAGGATTTCCTGAAGGCAATCCGTCTCCGAGACGGCTTTGAGGTTTTCCGGCTCGTTATCCACAAATGCCACCACCCGAAAGCCTCTTCGCACGAACTGGGCTATTCCGCTCGCCTTGCTCTCCGTGACTCCTTTCGCCTCACTGGACGGGTTCATGTACAGCAGATCGTCTTCAAACCGGACCCGATACTCCTTTCCCAACCTGTTGAGGAAGGCAAGGGTCTGTGGTCTCAGGCGTTCGGGTCTTCCCGTGTTCAACCCCACGAAGGTGTTGGCCTGGAGCTGAAACCACCGAATGACGTCCAGTACGCCATGGTACGGACTGTGAGCCTCGAAGATGGAAAAGGGCAGCCAGAAATGCTCCACGTACCAGTTCCTAACTTTTTCCCGGTTCTCCGGGGCGACTTGAAGGTCCTCCAGCAACTGGTCCACCTGTCCTTCGTGGACCTTGATGTCGGAGGTCACCGCATGGTGAAAAAATTCGGTGCCGTGACTGCGGTCGTACTGTTGTAAGAGTCGCAGCATCATGTGTCGCATGTCGAGTATGGTCCCGTCTATGTCGAACACGATGAGTAGCTTATCCTCGGGGTATCGCGTCCGCATCTTTTCATAGTGGGATGCCAGCTCCTGCATCCAATCCGTCATGGCTATTCGAGTTCCTTTCTTGTCGCCTCATGCGAGTTTGGGGAAAATATGCTTGTTGCGCCTTAGGTCTTTGTTCGGGCCACCCTGTGGGCTCTCCTATCACCGCCGGACTTGCCCTCCTCAAGGGCGGAATCGACCAGGGGCAGCCATAGTCCAAAACAGGCCCATTCAAGGGTATCCCCCTTAACCCCCATCAGGGGGGGGATCGATCGGTCCCTAGTGGGTGATGGCTGTGGACCCCTGGGGCTTAGGTCCCGACCTGCCCAGTGGTCGAAACGATCATCAGAGCCGGAAAGACAGGCTCCAATACGCGTCGTGGGATCTCACCGGTCGGCATCTTGCTTTTCGGCGACCCACGCCCTGATCCGATCATGGATTTGGTCCCTCACTTGGCGAAACTTGTTGAGTCTTGCCTTCTCATCGCCCTGAAAGGCGGCCGGATCTTCAAAAGACCAGTGCAGATGCCGGCCCACGCCAGGGAAAACCCTTGGGCAATTTCGCTCGGCATCGTCGCACACCGTGATGAGATAACCAAAGTGCATCTTCCCCATATACTCACCCACACGCTTCGAGTGTTGATCGGCAAGGTTCATGCCGATTTCTTTCATGACCTTTACGGTCAGGGGGTTGATGCCCTCAGGCTGGATCCCCGCGCTGTAAACCTCAAACGCCTCTGCTCCGTATTTTCGGAGAAACGCCTCCGCCATCTGGCTGCGGGCCGAATTGCCCGTGCAAAGGAAAAGGACTCTCGTGGTCATGACAGACTCCTTGTCTCACTATGTTTTGCCGGGTGCTCCTCGGTGACGGCAGAGCCCAAGGCGCCCGCGAGGAAAAGAGCATCCCTCTCAGACCGGTGCCTTCAGGATCTCTTTGCATTTCACAAGGACCAGCTTTGGTGCAGCACGGGGGACCGCTCGCAAACAGCGCCGTTTGTAAAGGCCCTTCACGGCCGGGTTCGTGTCCGAATTGCGGTCGAGCACCCCGTCGCGTCCCGGCAACTCGAAAAGCATGACCGATTCCGCACCACACGCCTTCTTGAGCAGGCATGCCGCTTATTGGGGCACGGCGAGGGCTCTGGTGTGCCGACCGGCCTGAGCCCCCTCGCTTTCCTTCGTGGCCCGATCGGGACCTTGGGACCCGAAGACGCAGGCCGTGACGACATCGAGCGATGCGGCAAAGTAGTCTCTCGGAGGGCCGAGTTCTTCGTTGATACGAAACGCCATGGGGGCCGTTTGTCGGGTGTGTTCCGGGCCGACCGGTACGCTGCCAGTATACCGGCCGGAACATGGGTTTTCAACTCGTACCCGTCGCTGCGAAGCCGTGTTTTCTTTGCATCCCCTTTTCCCATGCTTTAAGGGCGCGTGCAAAAATAACTTCCCATTTTGATGCGCCGATCCATCACGCCTGGCGGCGTTGCTCGTCAGTTAAATGGCCAGCCATTCGCCCTCCTCGCGCCTTGCCATGTGCGCGCCTCGACACCTGAAAAGGGGAACTTATTTTTGCACAAGCCCTAAACCCATGAGGCAATTGCGGGCCAAGGCAGGGCCAGCGCCCGGAAAACCCTCATGGGCCAGGTACCTTGCCGCATAGCGCCTCGATCGCTTTCCGGGCCTGGGGAACCGGCACCGGTAAGCTTCTTGCCGGCCCCCAGGCCCCGAGGAGCCCGGTTTTTCCTCCACGCGGCGTATCAGGCACGCTCTTAAGGAAAACCTATTCGATTCCTTATCAAAATGTAACAAATGAGCAGTAATATCCCTTGCTCAGGAATGAGATAGGTTTTTCATCAAACGATCGAATCGCCGATAATTTTAACAAGAAAGTATGGCTGCGTAGTGTTCTTGGTTTTCTCAAGTTGTCATCAAGGTGATCGCAGATAAGGGATTCTATGATAAGCACTCCGAAACGACTACTCGAAGGCAGACACAACGGTTCCGGCTTTCAGGGGTTCAGCCTGAACACGGACATGATCAGGACTATACTCCATCTGGCAAAGCCCCTGGGGCACCACGAGAACCCCAAGAACGACAATCTTGGGTTCGGTTTCCTCTACTACTCCGTCGTGAGGGCGGTGCGGCCGGCCCATGTGCTGGTCGTCGGCTCGGGTTTCGGATTCAGCGTGATTTGTCTCGCCTTGGGGCTCAAGGACAACGGCAGGGGTATCCTGAGTTTCGTCGACCCATCCTACAATGTGCTGCGCCACGGCCCTCTCAAGACGGTGGGGGGGAGGGGGAACTGGGACGATCCCAAAAAGGTTGCCTGCCATTTCGGGCAGTTCGGGGTGGGTGATATCGTGACCCACTACAAGCTCACGAGCCATGAGTTCTTCAGTAGATTTCAGGGCTTCGATTTGCCCAGGATCGATGTGGCCTTCATTGACGGCAATCACGCCTACAGACATGTTCGCCACGATTTCATCCAGGTGCTTCAACGAGCAGGCAAGAACGCTTACATCTTCCTCCACGATACGAACATCTACTTCAGAGAGCTGATCGGCAATGCCGGGGTCAAACGGTGGCTCGATACCGTCAAGACCACCCGGGAATGCTTCGAGGTCATTGATTTTCCTTTCGCTTCGGGGGTGGCCCTTGTCCGGGTCCTGAAAGAGGACGCATGGCGCTATTTGGAGCAATAACCCTTGGTGCAGCCCTTCTGTCTACCGTCGCCGCCTTTGCCTATCTCTTCTGGCGATACGTCTGGTTTTTTCGAAATCCAAAAAGGCTCATCCCCAAAGGAGAAGACATTCTCAGCCCTGCGGACGGCAAGGTTGTCTATGCGTACAAGGTCCCTGCCGGGGAGCCTGTCATGTCCATCAAGGGGGAAAGGCGGATATCCATCGCCGATATCGCCCGTGAGGACCTGGAGGAGGAGAAGATCCTGGTAGGCATCTTCATGAGTCCCTTTGACGTTCATTACAATCGGGCGCCCCTTTCGGGAAGGGTGGAGTATATCAGGCACCACCCGCCGGATCCGAAGAACTACCACATGGGCTCCATGCACTGGAACTCGCTGCTGGGACGTCTTCCGATCCACGAAAACAGCAGGCATATTTTGCGCAACGAGCGGACCGTCAGCAAAATAAGGGGCCGATTCATGGGGCACACCGTTTATTGCTATGTGGTCCAAATCGCCGGGGGCAGCGTGTGTGGCATCGATACCTTTATCAAGGAAAAGGACTTCGTCGAAAGAGGGCGCATCTTCGGGATGATCCGAGTCGGCTCACAGGTGGATGTGGTCGTCTCATGGCACGAGTCCATGAGGATCAGGGTGAAGCCGGGAGAGCGAGTCAGGGCCGGAGAGAGCGTCTTGATCGAAGGGCAGGATGTGATCCCATGAACAGCCGAAAACAGGAGAAACCAAAAGTGGAAACCCGATCCCAAAAAGCAGATCTCCATGTCCATTCCAAGTACTCCAAACGACCCTCGGAATGGATCCTCAGGAAGATAGGTTGTGCCGAAAGCTACACGGAACCGCTCGATCTCTATGATCTGGCCAGGGGAAAAGGAATGGACCTTGTCACCATCACGGATCACAACACCCTATCAGGAAGCCTGGATATCGCCCACCTTCCCGATACCTTCGTGAGTGAGGAGGTCACAGCCTATTTCCCGGAGGACGGCTGCAAGCTGCACGTCCTTGTCTATGACATCGATGAAAAACATCACCGGCAGATCTCCCGGCTTCGGGAAAATGTATTGGACCTGGCAAAGTACCTTTGTCAGGAAAAAATCGCATATGCCCTGGCCCACCCCCTGTACGCAGTCAATGACAAGCTCACCGCGGAGCATGTGGAAAAGACCTTTCTCCTTTTCCGTGTCTTTGAATTGAACGGGACCCGTCTCGAGGACGACAACGTGATCCTCAGGCAAGTCCTCAACAGGATCACCAAAGAAGACATCGAGTTTCTGGCCGACAAACACGACCTGGAACCGCTCCATTCGGAGCCGTGGAGAAAGACGGTCATCGGTGGTTCGGACGATCATTCGTCTTTCCATGTTGCACGTCTCTATACGGAGGTGGGAGGCGCCGAAACCAAGGAAGAATTCCTGTCCGGACTCGGGGGGAGTCGGGTTACGGTAAAGGGCAGGCCCTGCAACCCGAGAGCCATGGCCCACAACATATACAGCGTGGCCTACCGGTTCTACTCCGGTAAGTTCGATTTGCGCCGGTATCTGAGCAAGGAGCTGTTGCTTCGCTTTGTCGATCGCGCCCTGATCCCGACTTCCGTTGCGGAGGAAGGGCTTGTGGGAAGGCTGCGCAACGTCATAGGCTACCACCGCAAAGGCACTTGTCCTAAATCGAGGCCGGAGGCGATGGAAGGGATCCTTCTGAGGGAGGCGAGACGGATCATCATGGACGATCCGGAGTTGAGCCATGTCTTGAAAAGACCCCGAAACGAGACGCAGGGCCTCGCCGATGTGTGGTTCACATTTGTCAACCGCATCTCCGAAAAGGTCCTCAAGCAGTTTGCCGACTCGATCCTGGAGCATCTGTCGGGGGCGGACCTTTTCAACATCTTTCACACGATCGGGTCCGCCGGGTCCCTTTACACCCTGATGGCGCCCTTTTTTGTATCCTACGCGTTCTACACCAAACAGCGGGAGTTTACCGAACGCATCAAGGCATGCCTCAAGCTCGATGAAAGAGACATCTCCGTTGATGGACTGCAGGTGGCCCATTTCACGGACACATTTTACGAGATCAACGGAGTGGCCCTGACCCTCAAGAAACAGGTGGAAATAGCCGTCAAGAACAACAAGCAGCAGACGGTCATTACCTGCGGACCGGAATCCCCCCAATCGGGAGTCACCAATTTCATCCCCATCGGCGCCTGTGATCTTCCCCTGTATCCTGAAATGAAGCTCTACTACCCGCCCCTTCTGACCATGCTGGACTACTGTTATGAGAAGGGATTCACACATATCCACTCCGCCACACCCGGCCCCATAGGTCTTGCGGCCCTGGCAATCGCGAGGATCCTGAAGCTGCCCATTTACGGCACGTACCACACGGCCCTTCCCCAGTACGTGAGTTACCTCACCGAGGACCCTTACATGGAGGAGATCATGTGGAAGTACACACTCTGGTACTACAAGCAGATGGATGTGGTGTACGTGCCGTCACGAGCGACGGGGGAAGAACTTGCGCAGAAGGGGATCCCAAAAGGGAAGATCAGGTTCTATCCCCGGGGCATAGATCTGGAAGCGTTCCATCCTTCCAAGCGAAACGGGTTTTTCAAGAACCGCTTCAACGTGGACGGCAAGTCCTTGAAGCTCCTCTATGTGGGACGGGTCTCCAAGGAGAAGAACCTTCCTCTGCTTGCAGATGTTTTCAGGGAGCTTTCCAGGATGAGGGGAAATCTCCATCTTGTGGTGGTCGGCAGCGGACCCTATTTCGACGAGATGAAGACGTCTCTTTCCGGTACACCGGTCACCTTCACGGGTTATCTGGAAGGTGAGGATCTCTCCCAGGCATATGCCTCCAGCGATATCTTCGTATTTCCATCGAGCACGGATACCTTCGGCAATGTGGTTCTCGAGGCCCAGGCGTCCGGGTTGCCCGTTGTCGTCACCGATGGGGGTGGGCCCAAGGAGAACATGGTTCCCGATCAGACCGGCTTCGTGGTTCCCGCCGGCGACTCCCGTGCGCTCATAGATGCCGTCCTCAAGCTCGTGGACCATCCCGAAGACCTGAGGGCGGCGAAAGAAAAGGCCCGCGCGTACGTGGAGAAACGCTCCTTCGAAGCCGCGTACATGCAGCTTTGGGACAGCTACCGAACGGTTGCCCCCCGTCGAGCCGCCTGATGGATGCGAGAGGATTCGGCACCGACAGCGGTGCTGTTCCGGAAGTGCAAGGACCTATACTGCACTAGCCCATACGGCCTGCACCGCTGCGAGGGTCCATGAAAGAATGACCGGATTGCCCGCAGTAGTCAGGGGAATCGAGGGGGCACCCATAGCACGAGCATGGTGAAAAGTCCGCTTGGTGGGCGATGCCCCCTTACGAAAGCCACAGCTTCAAAGCCCGCGTTAAAGCGGCGATCGATGGCCCTCGAACCTGCAGCGGCTCGACAACACCCCTCATGCTTCCACATGCCGATTGCTGCACCTTTACGGGTCGGGGGCGTAGGGATACTCGCCATCCGGTGGTGTTTCGTTGCCGCTCTTGGCTCTGTTGCCGTGATCGATGCTCATTGATTCCTAAGCCAACACTAATCCTGGCCAAACAACATTGCGCTATTCACCTCAAACCTGCTGAACAACCGGGCATTGCCCTTTCAAGTGGCAATCATGAGGCCGGGAGTCCCCAGGGGCTCCCCCCGTAAGGCGAGACGGAACCGCACGGCGTATCCCCCTTGCCGAGGGGCAACGAAAAACACCGTGCGGCTCCGTCCATGGGAAAGGAGGTGGTAGCGGGATTGGACGTATGTTTGTTTTGAGACCCCAAGGGGGGGACCCGAAACACCATGACAGGGATTCCACAAATTTGAAAAGGAGATGAAAAATGAGGTTCACAAAGCGTCTGGGGGCTGTTGTGCTCGCCCTCACCATTCTTCTGCTGGCGACGGCCGCCGCTGCCTCGCAACCCAAGTACGTGTTCTTCTTCCTTGGCGACGGTATGTCCGGTTCACAAATCCAGGCGACCGAGGCTTACCTGACCACCATCAACGGCGGTTCCGCGACCCTGGCCGCGGACCTGCTCAAACCCGAAAACCGGTTGAACATGAGCAAGATGCCCGTTCAGGGCATGCAGACCACGTACGATGCCTTCGCCCTGATGACCGACTCGGCGTCTGCGGGAACGGCCTTTGCCTGCGGCCTCAAGACCAAGAGCGGCGCCATCGGCGTGGACCAGACCCTCACCACGAGCGTCAAGAGCATTGCCCAACTGGCCCATGAAGACGGGAAGAAGGTGGGCATCATCACCAGCGTGTCCCTGGATCACGCCACCCCGGCGTCTTACTACGCCAGCGTCACGAATCGCGGCTACATGAACAACATCGCCACCCAAATGGCAGAGACCGGTTATGAATTCTTCGGCGGCGGCGGCCTGGTCTCCCCCTTGGGACCGGCCCGTTCCGGTGACACGAGCAACGATGTGTGGGCCTTGCTCGCTGAGAACGGGTACACTGTTCTCAACGATCGAGAATCGATCCTGGCACTGAAGGACGCACCGAGGGACAGGGTCGTCTGCATCAACCCCTGGCTGCAAGACTCGGCGGCCATGCCGTATGCAATCGACAGGCCCGCCGGCAACCTGTCCCTTGCGGAGATGACCGAGGTGGCCATCGCCAATCTGTACAACAGACGGCGTGGCCAAGGCTTCTTCCTCATGGTGGAAGGCGGCAAGATCGACTGGGCCTGCCATGCCAACGACGCCGTGGCCACCATCGGCGATATGATCGATTTCGACAATGCCGTCGGTGTGGCCCTGGAATTCTACAAGAAGCATCCCCTTCAGACCCTCATCGTGGTGACGGGTGATCACGAGACCGGCGGCATGACCATCGGTCATGCGACCACGGCCTATATGGCATACTATGACAGGCTGCTCGGTCAGACCACAAGCTTCCAGTACTTCGGAACCAACCAGTGGCCTGCCCACAAGGCCGTTTGGCAGGCCAGCGTCTGCCCCAACGTGGCGGCCCCGGACAACCTGGAGAACAACGCAGACATGCTTTCCCTGATGGAGACCCTTTTCGGTCTCAAATGGACCGATCTCAACGCCTACCAGAAAGAGAAGCTCGAAGACGCCTACGACATGTCCCTCTGCGGCACCAACGACAACAGCACGCCCGAAAACCAGTTCCTGTATGGAGGCTACAACCCGATCATTGTGACCATCACCCACATCCTGAACGAACGAGCGAGCATCGGCTGGACGTCCTATTCCCATACCGGTGTTCCGGTGCCCGTCTTTGCCCAGGGCAGGGAAGCCTGGCGTTTCGCCGGCTTCTATGACAATACGGACATCGCAAAGAACCTGGCCAAGGCGATGGACCTTCCGGCTCTGCCGGTCGAAAAGTGACAACTTGAGGCTATCCATTCGCGAAACGGCGCCGCTTCTCCCCGCGGCGCCGTTTCCCGCTCGGGTTCGCAAGAAGAGAGGCGCCATGATACATCGTGGGCGTGAATGGCTTTTCTCCATGGTCATTGCAGGCATCTGCGTCGGGCTTGCCTTCGTGGACCTTGGCCGCATCCCGCGCCCTCCCACGGGCCTTCACGCCCGCGGCCTGATCACCGCCGTGGACAACAGCCAGGTGAGACAGAACCTCATCGTAAGAACAGAGGCCCAGTTCCTCACCGTGCGGCTGCTGAGCGGCCCTTTCGAAGGCCGGGAAATCTCCATCACCAACATGCTCACCGGGAAATTGGAATTCGACGAGTTCTACGAGGCGGGCGACGTGGTGCTGGTAGAGTACGATGCAATGGAAGGCACGCCGGGGCATGCAGTGGCCCGGGGCCGCTACCGGCTCCAGATGCAACTGGCCCTTATCGGCCTCTTCGGTCTACTGCTTCTGGCGGTGGCGGGTGTCACCGGCCTCAAGGCTTTGCTTTCCTTTGTCTTTGTGGCAATGGTCCTGTGGAAGCTGTTCTTCCCTTTGCTGCTGCGCGGCTTTTCCCCGTTTTCGACCGGGCTGGGGGTGGTGGCGCTCTTCACCGCGGTGATCAGCTTCTCCGTCGGAGGGCTCAACCGGCGGGGGGTCTGCGCCTTTGTGGGCTCCATGATGGGCGTTCTGCTGACCTGCCTGCTGGCCCTGTGGTTCACCAGGGGCTTTGCGCTCCACGGCGCCGTTCGGCCCTTTGCAGAAACCCTGCTCTATTCGGGCTTCTATACCCTGCGCCTGACCGACATCTTCATCGCCAGCGTCTTCATCGCCTCTTCCGGCGCCGTCATGGACCTGGCCATGGACATCGCGGCGAGCATGGACGAAATCAAACGCAAACACCCACAGATCGGGTTGATCGAGCATGTGCGGTCGGGCCTGCGTGTGGGGCGGGCTGTTGTCGGGACCATGACCACCACACTGCTGCTCGCCTACTCGAGCAGTCACATCACCATGTTCCTCCTGTTCATGGCCAAAGGGCTCCCCGCAGCGAACATTGTGAACGCACCCTTTGTGGCGGCCGAGGTACTGAACATACTGGTAGGGAGCTTCGGGGTTGTCACGGTGGCTCCTTTCACGGCCTTGGTCTCCGGCCTGCTTTACAGAGCAAGTGCAGCCCCTGCCCCCTGATCCCCTGTACCCGGCGCGTGCACAACGAAGCACCGGCCACGGGCATTCTTTGGGCTCGGGTCACGGACCGGTTCGTCACTGCTTTACCGGGGCTTTCTGGTTGGCCTTGTGGCGCACCACCTCCCCTTCCACCAGGTAGACCACCTCCTCGGCGATGTTGGTGGCGTGGTCTGCGATCCTCTCCAGGTGACGTGCGATCAGAAGGTAATCCAGGAAATAGCCCGCATGCTGCGGGGCTTGTTTCATGGCCTCCAGCAGGATGTCCGCGGCCTGGTGCTTCATGGCGTCCACCTCGTCGTCCAGCCAGCGCACCCACTGGGCCAGCTCGCTGTCGAGGCGGACCAGGGCGTCGAGGCTCTTCTTGAGCATGGCCATGCTCTTTTCGGCCATGATCTCCATGTCGAACGCGGGAAGCGGCGGCCTCTGCTCGTAGCCGCCGATGGACAGGACGCGCTGCGCGATGTTCACCGCCTGGTCGGCGACCCTCTCCAGGTCGTTGTTGATCTTTATGACGGCCACGATGAACCGCAGGTCCACCGCCACGGGCTGGTGGAGGGCCAGTATTTTGAGGCATTCCTCCTCCACCTCCACCTCCCTGGCGTCGATTTGGTAATCCGAATCGATGATCCACTCGGCGTCTTCGCAGTCGCAGTCTATGACCGCCTGCACCGTCAACTGCACCCGCTTTTCCACCTCGGCCCCCAGGCCCAGGATGGCTTTTTTGATTCTGTCCAGCTCGCGCTGCAAATGCTTTACCATCAAATCGTCCCTCTTGCCCCATTGGACATGCGTTCATGTCATCCGAAGCGGCCCGTTATGTAATCCTCGGTCTCCTTTTTGCCGGGACGGGTGAAGACCGCCTCCGTTTCGCCCACCTCCACGAGATTTCCCAGGTAAAGAAACGCGGTCACATCCGAAACCCGCGCGGCCTGCTGCATACTGTGGGTGACGATGACAATGGTGTACCTTTCTTTGAGCATGTGCATCAATTCCTCGATCTTCTGGGTGGCGATGGGATCCAGGGCCGAAGCGGGCTCATCCATGAGCAGGACCTCGGGTTCCACCGCCAGGGCCCTGGCGATGCACAGACGCTGCTGCTGCCCTCCCGAGAGCCCGAGCGCCGTATCGTGCAAGCGGTCCTTGACCTCTTCCCACAAAGCCGCCCGCTTGAGGCTCTCTTCCACCCGCCCGGACAGGACGGACCGGTTTCTCTCTCCGTTCACCCTCAACCCGTACGCCACGTTTTCGAAAACAGTCTTGGGAAAAGGGTTGGGCTTCTGGAAAACCATCCCCACCCGCCGGCGCAGGGACACCACATCCACCTTCGGCGCGTATATGTTGTACCCGTCCAGCCTGATCTCTCCCTCCACGCGGCTGATGGGTATGAGGTCGTTCATCCGGTTCAGACAGCGCAGGAGCGTGCTCTTGCCGCAGCCGGAAGGGCCGATGAGGGCCGTCACCTTCCGGACCTGGATGTCGAGGGTGATGTTCTTCAAGGCGATGGCGTCCCCGTAGTAAAAATCGAGGGACACGATCTGTATTTTCGGTGATTCAACCAATGGGGATAGACCTCCTTCCGAACCCTGGCCCGGGGTCCTTCTCAACGCTTCTTGCGCAGGTGGGAACGGTACACGATGGCCAAAAGGTTCATCCCAAGGACCAGCGCTATGAGTACCAGGGCCGTTCCGTACTGAAGGGGGCGCGTCTCGTCGATGCGCGTGCCCGCAGTGGCAAGCACGTAGATGTGATAGGGAAGGGCCATGACCTGATCGAAGATGGAGCTGGGCAGGTGGGGAGTATAGAAGACGGCTGCCGTGAACATTATGGGCGCGGTCTCCCCCGCCGCCCTGGAAAGGCCCAGAATGCCTCCAGTCAAGATCCCCGGAAGGGCCGCGGGGAGGACCACACGGTAGGTGGTCTGCCACTTCGTTGCGCCAAGGCCCAAAGAAGCCTCCCGGTACGTGTCGGGAACGGCCCGCAACGCTTCTTCCGTGGCGCTGATGACCACGGGAAGGGTCAGCGCCGCAAGGGTCAGGGACCCGGCCAGGAGACTGGTCCCGAATCCCAGCAAGGTGACGAATACGGCAAGCCCGAAAAGCCCGAAGACAACCGAAGGCACCCCGGCCAGGTTGTTGATCCCCAGACGGACGGTCCTTATGAGCCTGCCCGGTTTTGCGTATTCGCTCAGGTATATTCCGGAAGCCACGCCGATGGGAAAGGCAAACAGCATGGCCCCGATGGAAAGGCAGAGGGTCCCGACGATACAGGGCAGAATTCCCCCTTTGGTCATGGCATCGAAGGGCGGCTGGGACAGAAAGGTCCAGTTGATGGCCTTCCATCCTCTCACCAAGAGAAACCCTATCAGGGTGCCGAGGACCACTGCGTTCACGAGAGCTGCCGCCCTGAAAAGCCAGAACACGACCGACTGGGAAACCATTCTGCGCAGATGGCGGCGCTTGGTGTCCACGCCGACAGTAGGGGCCGTCTCCACTGTGGGCCCGGCGATCTTTGCCTTTTTCCCACGGGCTTGCTCCACAAGCCCGGCCCTTCCAATGTTCATCCTGACCACACTCTTGCAAACAGTGGCTGAACCGAAACCCCGGTTCAGGCTAGATTCAAATATGGAACAGCGAAATCCGAAACGAACGCGAATAAACAATTCCTATCGGTTCCGTGCGAGCCGGACTCGACCGATTCCCCACGGACCGGCTCCGCTTTCATAGTGTTGCGGCCCCCACCTGCCGGTAACGGTGCGACACAAAATCGGCCAGCAGGTTGAAGCCCAGGGTGAATACGAACAGAACGACCCCCGTTGCGAAGAGCGCGTGGTAGTGGTCTCCGCGAAAGGGAGCTTCGGCCATTTCCGCCGCTATGCTGGCAGGCATGGGGCGCACGGGATCAAAGAGGGACGAGGGGATGAGCCCTGCGCCCCCGGCCACCATGAGCACCACCATCGTCTCCCCCATGGCGCGGGACATCCCGAGTATGACCGCGGTGCTGATGCCCGACAGGGCGGCGGGAATGGTCACGCGATATATGGTCTCCCAGTGGGTGGCCCCGAGCGCGAAGGAGGCCTCCTTCAGGTCCCGCGGAACGGCAAAGATGGCGTCTTCGGAAAGGGAACAGATGGTGGGGATGGACATGAAAGAGAGCATGAGCGACGCATTGAAAAGGTTCAGCCCCGTTGCCACCCCGAAAGTGCGCTGGAGCCAGGGAGCCACTACCACCATTCCGAAAAAACCTATCACCACCGAGGGGATGGCCGCCAAAAGCTCCACCACGGGTTTGACTACCTCCCGCAGACGGCTCGATGCTATTTCCGCCAGGTAAACGGCGGTCATGACCCCGAGGGGTATGGCCATGGAGCTCGCAACCGCCGTGACGGAAAGCGAGGCGACGATAAGGGGCAATATGCCGAAATCGGGAGGGTCGGAGGTGGGGTACCAGTATTTTCCGAAAAGGAAGTCGCCTACCGACACCTTCGAGAAGATGGGAAGCCCCTCCATGAACAAGAAGACCATGATCATGAGAAGCAGCCCCAGCGACGCCGACCCGATCGCCGCAAAGGCCCATCGAATGGCCTTTTCCTTCCATCCGTGTCTTGCAGTCATGGAACGGTCCCCCCCCCTCCTTCCTCCCCTCCTCCTGCTACCCTTGACCACCGCTTCTATCGACCCCCCGTTGATGTGACCACGCCTAGTAGAGCGGCACATACCCCGACTTCTTGACGAGGGGCTGCCCCTTGGCCGGGTGCAGCACGTAGTTGATGAAATCGAGCACCTCGCCCTCGGGCCAGCCGCTGGTGAACATATAAAGGGCCCTGCTGATGGGATAGGTGCCGTTCAGTGTGGTTTCGAAGCTGCCCTGTACCCCTTCCACGGTGAGCCCCTTGACCGAGTCGTTCAAATACCCGATCCCGATGTACCCCAAGGCGTGTGTATTGCCGGCGACCGCCTGCGCCACCGCACCGTTGGAAGCCTGCAACAGCGCACCCGGGTGCACCCGTTCCTTCTTCATGACCTTTTCTTCCCATGTCTCATAGGTCCCCGACGACGTGTCCCTGGAAATGATGACGATCTTCTTGTCCGGTCCGCCCAGGTCCTTCCAGTTGGCAATCTCACCCTTGTAGATACCCTTGAGCTGCGCCAGGGTCAAGTTGGCCACCGGGTTGCTGGGATGGACAATGGGAATGATACTGTCGTAAGCCACCGCGAACGGCACCGGGTAACGCCCGTTTCCGACGGCGAGGCTCACCTCCTTGTTCTTGATGAACCGGGAAGCATTGGCGATGTCGGTGGTGCCGTCGATAAGGGCCTTGATCCCGTTGCTCGTTCCTCCGCCCGACAGGGAGATCTTCACGCTGGGGTTTTCACTCATGTAAGCCTCGGCTACTTCTTGGGCTATGGGAAGCACCGTGGTGGACCCCTTTATCTGGAGCATCCCGGCCCAGGCCGTTGTGGCCGCGAAACACACCGCGACAAGCGCTGCAAGTACCATGATCTTTTTCATTGTCCGTTCCTCCTGCTGGTTGTGGCATCCGGTCGTCGGTTCTGCCGACGAGACCGGACGGGTTCACGTAGCGCCGCTTCCCTTAAGCGGCGTCGCCTATAGCGGCTGCAATATGCGTGTCGTTTGTTAGGGAATTGTTAGCCGGCCGTTAGAATTGCATGGGCCGGCAGGGAACCGTTGCACGCCGATAGTTCCCGCAGTATGTTGCTTCACGAGGCTTGCCGCTGCGGAGCAGTCATGGAGGCGGGGGGTCTGCATCCGGAGGGTCCTGCCGACGATCGGCAACTGCAAAGTGCTCCGCACCAACGGTAGCGGGAAGAGGTAATGGATGAAACAAAAACCGCGTGTGCTTTTCTTGTGTACGGGAAATTCCTGCCGGAGCCAGATGGCCGAGGGATGGGCGCGCCGGCTCAAGGCCGAGAAGATCGAGGCATATTCGGCCGGTGTGCACCCCAAAACAGTAGATCCCAGGGCCGTTCGCGCCATGGCCGAGGTGGGTATCGACATCTCCGGTCAGCGGAGCAAGACCATCGACGCCCTCGGCGATGTGGCATTCGACTACGTGGTCACTCTGTGCGACAGTGCCAACCGCTCGTGCCCGGTATTGCCCGCCCGGACAAAACTGGTCCACGCGGCCTTCGACGATCCTCCGGCCCTGGCCGCCCACGCCCGTACGGACGAGGAGGCCATGGAACCCTATCGGCGTGTTCGGGATGAAATAAGGGCCTTCGTGGAAAAGCTTCCCGATTCACTCAACGCGTCTCCATGAACCGGTACCCCACACCGCGTACGGTTTCGATCCTCGCGCCCCAGGCGCCGAGTTTTCTGCGCAACCCGGTCATCTGAACGTCCACGGAGCGTTCCGTAACGGCGTAGTCCTTCCCGTGTATGCCGTCCACGATTTGGGTGCGGGTCAGCACCCATCCCGGGCGCCGCACCAGCAGGTGGAGCATGCGGAACTCGGTGGGGGTCAGATGGATGCGTCGTCCGGTGATCGTGACCTCATGATGGCCGGGGTGGATCACCATGTCTTCTATTTTCAGGGGTGAGCCGTCCGGTTCCGAAGCCTGTGCGTGGTGGCGTATCACCGCTCGGACCCTTGCCACCAAGACCCTCGGGCTGAAAGGCTTGGTCACATAGTCATCGGCTCCCAGCTCGAGGCCCGTCACTATATCCGCCTCTTCTCCCTTTGCCGTGAGTATGATCAAAGGGATCTTCGCGGTGGCTTCGCTCCCTTTGAGTTTCCTGGCCACCTCCAGCCCTCCAATGCCCGGAAGCAGCAGATCCAGGATGATCAGATCAGGCCCTTTGAGGCGTGCACTTTGAAGGGCCTGTTCCCCCGTAAGGGCCGTAACCACCTCATAGCCTTCCCTTGCAAGGTTGTAACCGACCAGGTCGAGAATGTCCTTCTCGTCGTCCACCACCAAGATCCTTTCGCGCGCCATCGTGTTTCCTCCCTATACCGCGCGCGGTCACAAATTGCGATTTCCTACATCCCCCTCGCCCTCCGGGAGGGAGTCGGGGTGAGGGTATAAAAAGCGCAGTTCGTGGCCGCGCAAGGTATACACGGCGTTGTGGCTCTGCAACATCCTTGCCGGGCACGGCACAAGGGCAAGGCGTTGCTTTCCGACATATTCTTGTGCTCGGGATTTGTTAGTCTGCCGTTAGGGATCGGTGAGAAAGAAATGAGGGTTGGTCCGGCGGCCGGGTTCAGGTGCAGCCTGTGCGCCCCCTTGGCGGGTCACCTGGCGATCATGGTGCGCATACGGTCCGAGGCGTTTTGTGCATGATCGGCGATGTGTCCCAATATTTCCGCCAGGCGCACCAGGTGGAAGACCACCATGGCGTCCTGAATGCTGCTGAAGATTTTGTATTTGAGATCCCGCTCCACCAGGTCGGCCTCCCTTTCTGCCTGGCGTATATCGCGTACGATGCGTTTCATGTGCCGGCGCTGGGCTTCCGATCTGCTCCTGAAATACTTGCACGCGAGGTCCACCAGGTCGGACAGCTTTTCTATGGTCGGGATCACCGCTTCCACCAGGTGCAGGATATCGCAGGCCACCGCCTCCGGTATGGCCTGGGGGCGAAAAGAAAGCCAGAAAAGCGCTTCCTCCACTTCATCGAGTACCTTGTCCTGTTCCCGAAGGTAGTCCATGAACTGGAACTTGTCGACGGGCAGGAGAATGCCCTTGGGCAAGTGATTGCGGATGTTGCGCTTAACCGCGTCCGCCTGACTTTCCAACTGTGCCACCTTGTCCGTCAAGAGGTCGAACTCCCGGCACTCGCCTCCCATGTGGCAAATCATGGCCTCTCTGAAAAGATGCGCGCACTCCTTGACCATGTCGGCGTGTTTCTGCAGGTTTGTCCAAGGGTTCTTGAAAAACAAGGAGCTTATCAGTAAGCGCATTTTCCAACCCTTTCTCGATAAGGCCTTCCCAAAGAAGTCTCCGGCTGCATTGTGGGCCTCACTGCTCGACCACGTGTGCTCGAGTGCCCACCACCGACGTTTTCCCCGGCGGCCGCCATCGCCGTTGCGGTCCCACCTGCATCCGAACCAAAACGCTTCTTGTGCAACCTCATGTTTTCATCACAACAACACTGCCGTGAGCACACCGTACAGGAGCATTGCCGCACCCATCGTGAACGGGAGAGTCACCAGCCAGGAAAAACCGATGTTCTTGAGGATGCGCAGGTCCAGGGCCCCCATGCCCCTCACGAGACCAACCCCCACCACGGAGCCCACCAGCACGTGGGTCGTCGAGACGGGCAGGCCGAGACGGGAGCATAGCAGTATGGTGGTCGCTGCGCCGAATTCGGCGCAAAAACCCCGAGCGGGCGTGATTTCCGTGATGTTCTTTCCTATGGTTTCCATCACTCGGGTGCCCACGGCCAACAGCCCACCGCCGACCGCCAAGCCCCCGATCAAAAGGAGCCACAGGGGCACCTCCACATGCAGGGCGACCGATTTCGTTTTTATCACGGAGAAGATGGCCGCCACGGGGCCGGCAGCGTTGGCCACGTCGTTGGCACCGTGGGCGAAGGCCACGTAACAGGCGGTGAGCACCTGAAGATGGGCGAAAAGCCGTTCGACCGGGGTGTGACCGTGCCGCACCGGCTGCACCGAGTGATCGGCCCTCTGTTTGCCCATGTGCCAACGCACGTACCGCCGGGCGAAGGATGCCGCAACGGCCGCTGCGGGAACGGCCAACAGCGCCGTATGGATAAAACCGAGTTGCAGGTGCAGGTTTCTAAGACCTTTGTGAACCACCGAAACGATCAGGACCACCAAGACAAGAAAGATGAGAAACGGAGCGTAGCGCTCAGCAGCCCCGTAAGGGTCCTCCGTTGAAAGGATCTTCTTTTCCAAGAAACGATAGATCGTGGCGGCTATCAGGGCCCCGGCCAGTGGAGAGACCACCCAACTGGCGACGACGGTCAATATTTTGGACCAGGTGACACCGGCAACCCCCACGCTGAGGACCCCGAAGCCCACCACCGCCCCGACGATGGCATGGGTGGTGGACACGGGCAGACCGAATACCGTGGCGATGTTCACCCACAGACCGGCCGAAGCAAGGGCCGCGAACATGCCGAGCATGAGCTTCGCGGGCTCAGCGTTGAAATGGGAGGGATCGATCATGCCCTTGCTTATGGTGGCCGTCACATGGCCCCCGGCGATCACGGCGCCCGAGGTGTTGGCGATTATGGAGATGAGAACCGCCTGCTTGAGCGTCAGGGCACCGGATCCTACAGACGTGCCCATGGCGTTTGCCAGATCGTTACCGCCTATGTTGGCCGCCATGTAGAGGCCGATCAAGGTGGCCAGGGACATTATGACCACGTCCATGCTCATACCCCTACCATCCCGTGCCTGGTGGCCGGTTGCTTGCGCTCCCGTCCGGCCCCTGCCGCTTCGGCTCCGAAGTGCACCTTTCGCCGGAGCGCAAACGTTCGTGGAATCTGGGCACCGCCCGGCACAATGGTCCGTGCGGGTGCGGTGCCTCCATTTGAGCCCCAGTACCCCTCCCGACTTCAGTCCTTTGCAAAAGGTGGGGGGAAGGGGGAGGAATGCCTCGTTGCGCCCGCCGGGGCTCCACCGCAGTCCATGGCTCACAGACAAGGAAGGTGAATGGTGAATGTGCTCCCTTTGCCCAGGCTGCTTTCCACGGTTACATGACCTCCGTGGGCCTGGACGATGTGCTTGACGATGGCAAGCCCCAACCCCGTGCCTCCCTGTTCCCGGCTCCGGGCATCGTCCACGCGATAGAAGCGTTCGAAGATCCGTTCCAGGTGTTTTTTTGCTATGCCGTATCCATGGTCCCGCACCCGGATCACCACCACCCCATCTTCGGCGGCTGCCTCCACCAGGACTTCCGCACCGGGGTCGCTGTGGTTGACGGCGTTGTCGATCAGGTTCACCAAGGCCTGCTCCAGCAGTACGGGCTGGATCCGCGCCGCAAGGTCCGGGGGGGCAACGGACCGAATCCGCACCTGCCGCACGCGCGCATTTTCGCGGCAAGTCTGCACCGCCCCTTCCAGCAGCCCTTGAAGGGGCATCTGCACAAGCTCGACGGCGCCCCGCTCCCTGTCCTGCTCGATGCGAGACAGGGACAGCAGATCGTCCACGATGGCCCCGAGGCGGTCCACGTGTCTGGCAATGATTCCCACAAACCTGCGGGCGTCCTCGGCGTTTTCCAGCGCCCCGTCCAGGAGCGTTTCCACGAACCCCTTGACAGCCGTGATGGGGGTCTTGAGTTCGTGGGAAACATTGGCCACGAAATCCCTGCGCACCTTCTCCAGGCGCCGCACCCGCGTCATATCGTTGAGCACCACCACGGCGCCTGTGCCGGTTCCTTCCGCACTCTTGAGCAAGGTGCCCTGCGCGTGAAAGAAGCGTGTGTCCGCAGGATCGTGAAAACGGATGTCGCTTTCCGTCATGTCCTCGCTCAACAGGGCGGTGGCTATGAATCCTTGCAGTTCCACGTTGCGCACCAGTTCCTGAATGTGGCGACCCTGGATGGGCCGGTTGTCGCATTCCAGCATGCGCGCGGCCGCCTCGTTCATGCTGATGACCCGTTCCTCCATGTCCACGGCCAATACCCCTTCGGTCATGGCGGAAAGGACGGCACGCAGCTCGTTGCGCTGGCGCCTGACCGTCTCCAGCCGCTCGCTGAGCTGCTCGGCCATGTGGTTCAGGGCATCGGCAACCGCATCCATTTCCAGGGGGCCGGCAACCGAGAGCCGACGCTCCAGCTCCCCCTTGGCAAAGCTCTCGGCCCCCCGCCGCATTTCCTCCAGGGGACGGCTGAGACGCCGGGAAACGTAAAGGCTTATTGCCGCCGCGAAAAGGGCAATGATCAGCCCCGTCATCAGGATCTGCCCGCGCAGGGTGTCCAGGGCCTCCTCGATGTCGGTAACCGCGGCGGAGGTTCGCAAGATGCCGTCGAGTCCTTGACCGCTGCGCAAAAGAACGGCCGCATACATCATTTCCTTGCCCGTGGTCGTGCTTTTTCTCGCCGAGGTCCCCATGCCGGTGCTCAAAGCGGCCTTTATCTCCGCCCGGCTTCCGTGATTGTCCATGGAGCCGGGGTCCTCCACCGAGTCTCCCACGACCTTTCCCGAGTATAGGATCACGGTGATCCGCGTCCCCGCCCGTGCTCCCAGCTCTTTGCACAATCGGTCCACGTCGCCGTGAGCCCCGCTTCGCAGGGGCTGCACCACGAGGGCTGCGGCGAGATGGGCCCGCGCGATCAGGTCCCTTTCCGTCTGTCGGAGATAGGCACGGCGGAACGCGCCGGAAGCATACCAGGTGACGGCCGCAAGGGACAGAAAGGTTATGATCAGGTAAGTGGGAAAGATGTGCCACAGGAATCGCCTCTTACGTTCCATGTCTTCGTGTCCTCCGCGAGATGCCCCGACGCAAACGGCGCGCTCACTCCCTGAATCGGTAGCCTACCCCGCGCACCGTCTCGATGTAATGGCCCCGTGCGCCCAGTTTGCGGCGCAGGCCCGTGACCTGGACGTCCACCGACCTTTCGGTGACCGGATAGTCCTCGCCGTGCACGGCGTCCACGATCTGGCTGCGGGTAAAGACCCATCCGGGACGAAGGGCCAGGAATCGCAACAGGCGGAACTCCGTGGAGGTCAAGTCCAGAGGAATCCCCTCCACGGTCACTTGGTGGCGTCCCGCATGGATCAAGAGGTCGTGGGCCTTGAGCACCGATGCCTCTTCCGGGTCGGGCCTCGTGTCCCGGCGCAGCACGGCCCGTACCCGCGCGGCCAGCACCCGGGGGCTGAAAGGCTTGGTCACGTAATCGTCGGCACCGAGCTCGAGGCCCGCCACGATATCGGCCTCCTCTCCCCTGGCCGTGAGCATGACGACAGGAATCCTGCGTGTCTTTTCGCCCTGCTTGAGATGCCGGGTCACCTCCAGGCCTCCCATTTCGGGCAGCATCAGATCGAGCACCACGAGGTCCGGCATGTGGGATCGCGCCATTTGCAGGGCCTGTTCACCTGTGGCCGCGCACAGGATTTCGTATCCCTCCCTTTCCAGGTTGTACCGGACCAGCTCCACGATGTCGTGTTCGTCGTCCACCACGAGCACACGGAATCTGCCCATCACACCCCTTCCCCGTTATCGCGCCCATTGTTTCTGCCTTGTTTGCCTCACGTATACTGGACGCGTCCACAAACCCGCGCTTCTTGTACCCTCACCCCGGCCCTCTCCCGGAGGGCGAGGAGGATGTAGGAAACCGCAATTTGTGACCGCGCGCAGTGTAGTAGTCGGCCACCCTGCGCAGCACGGAAAAAAGGCGCAGGCCCGAATCGAAACAAGGAATGCCCCCCGCGGTGTACAGTTGGCGGGCCTTGATCCGCTGCAGTTCCGTATCGAACAGCTCGGGGGTCGACGCCGTTTCCACCAGCACCATCGAAAGGGGCTTGCCGTGCTTTTCCCGGACGGCCCGTGCCTTGGCCGCGATCGTTTCGTGCAGCCCGGACATGAACCCCTCCACCTCCCATGGAGGCATGGTGCCGCTCACCATCCTGAGAAAGTAGAAAAGCATCTGGTACATCACCACAAACCCGACGGACGGGCTTTCGGCGAGTATTTCCAGAAGAGGGTTGATTTTTTCAGGCAGGATGCTGGGCCCGGCAAGGTCCAGGGGGTTTGCCGCCTTTCCCCCGGCGGGCGGCAGAAGGGAAGCGATCCGCGACACGGTCTGCTTGTCCAGAACTGGGACCGGAAATCCTTGGTCCAAAGCCGCGTCGAGCCCGTCCACCCCCCTGGCGCCGGAAGGAGCCATGATGCCGGCGCCCCCTCCGGTGAACCCGGGCAGGCAGTTGAAGGCCATGAGGCAGTCGGCAAGGTCGCGCACGTCGAAGGCGCACACGGCGCCTGCCGACTTGACGGCCGCCTGCCAGGCTTGTCGAGACCCCGCCAGGGAGCCCGTGTGCCCCAAGGTGCCCCGACTGCCTTGTTCGCTGAGGCCCCCCTTCAAAAGCACAACGGGCTTTTTCCGCGCGCATGCCCGGAGGGCCTCGAAAAAGGCCCTGCCGTCTTCCACTCCCTCCACGTAAGCGCCCACAAGGCTGGTCGCCGGGTCGGCCTCGAAGTAGCGGAGCATCTCGGTAGGGTCGAGGTCACAGGCGTTGCCGCAGCTTACCACCACGGAGAAGTAGACGCTGCGTCCCGCGCCCATGTAGATGAGGTCCGAGGCCACCCCCCCGCTTTGGGAGACCACGCCCACCGACCCGGCAAGGGCTGGGAACTGTCCCCCCACGATCATGGTCAGGCCCACCTGGGGACTGTACACCCCGAAGCAGTTGGGGCCGATGATCCTGACTCCCCCCTCCCGGGCTATCCGGACCACTTCCCTTTCCAGGGCCTCACCTTCGGCGCCGGCTTCCCTGAAACCCGCGGTGGCGATGCTGACCCCCTGTACGGCCTTTTTCACGCACCCCCGGACCGCTTCCGGAACCTGCGGGGCCGGCACCGTTATCACGGCCGACTCGACCGGTTCGGGAATCGCTTCCAGCGAAGGGTAGGCGGTGAGCCCCTGCACGACCCTTTCCTTGGGGTTGACCGGAAACACCTTGCCTTTGTAACCGAAGGTTCGTATGGCTTGTAGATACCCGCCGCCGAATTTTGCGGGACTGTCCGACGCGCCGATCACCGCCAGGCTTCTGGGATAGAAAATGGGACGATAACGCAATACATCCATGACAGAGTCAGCCTCCCCACATGTCCGGGCGCGAAGGGGTCTGCCCTTGCACCCGCCGTCTCGAAAATATAATCCCCATTGAAGGGCAGTGTCTCGCGCCTGTCAAGCCCCCGGTCCCAAATCTCCTATCCAAGTGAAATGACCAGCTTTCCCTCCGGGGTCTCGATCTGCAGCAACACCCCCCGCGGGCTTCTCTTGGCGGCCAGCTCACCGATCCATCGAAGATCGACCTGCTCCCTAGCAAGAAACTCCTTGGTCTTTTCCGGAAGAAGCTTGTCCATCATGTGCACCACACCCAGGGGTATGGTCACCTTCTTTTCGGGAGTCTCTTCGCCTTTTCGGTAAATGTCTAAGTGTAGTTTGTCCATGATCTGCGTTTCTGCCCTCCCATTGCCTATGATTTCTGTCTCCTTCTATTACACCGGAGTACCCCGACTTGGGAAGCACGTCGAGACCCTTCTCCGGGGGCCCTCTTGCAGAAAGCGACGGGCCGGCCGGCAACGACCATCAAGACACCGAGACTGACCTGGTTCCGGGCGGTTTGCACCCCCGTTGCCCCTGTGCTAAGTTCCCGCATCTCGGATGAAACGAGGCGCTGCGGCGTAGACACCGGCCTGTGGGAGGGAGCCTCCTGCGCAATGATCCTTCGGGGCCTTTGCGCCGCGAACGGTACTGGGGCTGGTGGACGGATCGAAAACCGGACACCGGGACAACGAGGAGGATGGAAGATGGAGTGGAAGACGAGGGTCACGGAGCTATTGGGCTGCAAGTATCCCATCTTGGAGGGGGCTTACGGGGGATTTGGAAACTGGGAGTTCGCTGCGGCCATCGCCGATACGGGCGCCTACGGGCTCATCACCGCATCGGTTTATAGAACACCGGAAAGGCTCCGGGAGGCCATAAGAAAGTGCCGGGACGCCACCGACGGCGCCTTCGGGGTGAACCTGAGCTTCGGGATCTGTCCCCGCATAGAGGAAATGCTCGAAGTCTGCATGGAAGAAAGGGTCCCGGTGGAAACCGCGGCCTACAAGCCCGATGCCCTGGCAGCCCGTATAAAGGAGGCCGGGCTCACTTGGGTGCACAAGTCGGCCAGGGTCAAAGATGCCGTCCATGCGGAAAGACTGGGTGCGGACGCCGTCATCATCGTGGGGCTGGAAGGTGTCGGCTTCAAGAGCCCCGAACAGCTCCCCACACTCATCAGCACCACCGTGGCCAGGAAGGTGCTCAAGGGCCCCCTCATCGCGGCAGGGGGCATAGGGGACGCCCACGGGTTCATGGGGGCCATGGGCATGGGGGCCGACGGCATCATGATGGGTACCGCCTTCATGGCAACGGACGAATGCCCCTTGAGCGCCCGTGCCAAGGAAAAGATAGTGCGATCAAGCCCCTACCATCCCCAGTTGCGTCAACAGGTGCTCTCCCCGCCCGAGTCCAAGGCATTCAAGGAGGTGATGGAGTTGCGGGACAAGGTCCCCGTAGAGAAATGGCTCCGGATGCTCGAGCGGGTCAATATCAAGGACCCCGGCTGGAAGCAGGACAGCGACATGGCGGGAGAATACACCTTCGAGGACCAGTGGGCCGGTGATCAGCCGAGCAGGCTCGTGTCGCTGGCCGTGGGGGTGCTGGAGCGCGTCGTTCCCGCAAAAGAGTTGGTGGGGGGCATGGTCCAGGGAGCGGAGGAACTCGTTAAGAGTTGGCAGTTTGTCAGGGCCCTCGAGGCCTGAAGCCGGAGACACCAGGAAGAGAAGGGGCGAGAACCATGAAAGGAGCCGTACTGCGAGGCGTGCGTGACGTCAGGGTGGAGGAGATTCCCGAACCGGTGATCGAGCCCGGGTCCATCATCGTGGACGTCAAAGCGTGCGGGATCTGCGGATCGGACCTTCATCCGTACAAGCTCGGGCACCGCCAGGGAATCGTCTGCGGGCACGAGTTCAGCGGGCAGGTCCGCGTGGTGGGACAGGGGGTTGAAGGCGTCAAAGAGGGAGACAGGGTCGTTGCGGTGGGCTACCGCCCCTGCGGACAGTGTTACTGGTGCAAGCAGGGGCTGGTGCAGCGCTGCACGAGCCTTCAGCTTCTCGGGGAGCAGTTCCACGGCGCCATGGCCCCCAGGGTGTTGGTTCCCAATGCCGTGCTCAACCGTAACGTGTTCCGGCTGCCGGACAACCTGAGCTACGAGCAGGGCGCGCTCGTCGAGCCGATTTCGGTGGCGGCGTTTTCCGTGCGCCGGGCCAAGGTGGCGCCGCAAAACGCCGCGGCCGTCATAGGGCTGGGCATCATAGGCCTCGGGGTGGTCCAGGTGCTCAAGGCATTCGGCGTGTCCAAGGTGATTGCCAGCGGACGCAGGGAAAGCAGGCTCCGGGCGGCCGGGGAAAGCGGTGCGGACCTGGTGATAGACGCCGCTTCCGCGGATGCCGTTCAGGCCGTCAAGGACGCCACCGGCGGCTTTGGGGTGGAAACGGTTTTCGAATGTGCGGGCAGCCCGGAGACGTTCCATCAAGCAGCGGACATGGCCCGGGGGGGCGGCAAGGTGATCCTGGTGGGTGTGTACGAGCAGCCCGTCACCTGGGACCCGAACCTTGCCATCATCCGGAACCTGACCTTTGTGGGGATACTGGGGGGGCACTTCCCCACATCCATAGATCTTTTGGCCTCGGGCAAGATCAACACCAAGCCCCTTATCACCCATGCCTTTCCCGTGGAAAAGGCCAAAGAGGCCTTCGAAACGCAGATGACCGACCCGACAGCCGTCAAGGTCCTCATCACCCCGTGAGGCAGGTGCGGCGGGGCCGTCGCGAGTGATGGAGGCTCCCGTGCGGGAAGATGCGAGAACCGCTCGGCAACTGATCATGGACCTTTGGGAAGCTCTCGAGAAAACCCCCCTGCCTGCGGGTCGGACATCCCAAAGGATACCGGTGGCCCAAGACGAAACGGTCACTGTTCTTGCCGTGAGAATGATGCCCGGCGCCGAACTGGCGGCCCACTATCACGAGAAGCACGCCGAGGTGGAATATGTGGTAAGGGGGCAAGGCATGCTTCTCGTTGAAGGGAAACGGTTGCCCTTTGGAGCGGGGAGCCTCCATTTCAACCCGCCGGGCAAGGTGCACGGCGCTCAGAACACAGGGGACGAACCGCTCATAGTGCTGGTCGTCTTCACACCCGCCATGAAAGAGGAAGACAGGCACTTCGTGCAATGAGCCGCCTCGCTACCGTGGCCTAAACCTCACCCTTGCTTTGCAGCAGGCGTATGAGTCGGCGGTCCGCCGCAGGAAAGGGAAGGGCCTCAAGCTCCGCAGGCGCAACCCACCGGACCTCCTGCGCTGCGTGGGCCTTTGGGGTCTGCCCCTCGCCTTCCAGTCGGCACCAGTGACAGTGGAGGGTCACGCGGAAAGAGGTGTAGCTGTGGCGGATCACGGTGATCTTTCCGTCGCAGCGCACGTCGATCTCCAGCTCTTCGCGGAACTCACGGCGCACGGCTTGCGCGGGTGTTTCGCCCGGCTCCAGCTTGCCTCCCGGAAACTCCCACAGATTGGCCATGAGCCCTGTGTCCGGCCGCTTTTGTATCAGTATGCGCCCGCGGTGCACCAGAACCCCGAGCGCCACCTCCAAGGGGGTGGCCCGTTTCTTTTTGCCCGCAACCGGACGGTGTTCCACCACGCCTTTTTCCAAGGCCGTGCACCAGTTCTTCGCGGGGCAGGCTTGACAGCGCGGGGCCCCTGGAAGGCACACCATGGCGCCCAGCTCCATGAGGGCCTGGTTGAAGGCCCCTGCCTTTCCTTTGGGGATGAGGGCACGGGCCGCGTCCCAGATGAACCTTTTGGTGACTCTTTCCTTGACCGGGCTTGTAAGGTCGAAGAGACGGGCAAAGACCCGCTCCACGTTGGCGTCCACCAGGGGGTACTCCTCGTTGAAGGCGATGCTCATGATGGCCCCTGCGGTGTAGGGTCCGATTCCGGGAAGCCTCAGCAGCTCCTCGTGTTGTTGGGGCACCCGGCCTTGGAAACGCTCGACCATGATCCGGGCAGCCCTGTGGAGATTGCGCGCACGCGCGTAATACCCAAGCCCCTCCCAGCTCTTGAGGACCTGCTCCTGCCGGGCGGCGGCCACCGAGGCCACGTCGGGGAACCTTTGCATCCACCCTTCGAAATAGGGAATCACCGTGGCCACCTGGGTCTGCTGGAGCATGGTCTCGGCTATCCACACCGCGTACGGCGTGCACTGCTCCCTCCAGGGCAGCGTTCTCCGGTGGGTCCGGAACCAGGTCACCAGTGCGCGGCCGAGCCCTTTGCGCACCCGGTCGACCCGTGCCCCGTGTTCAGCGGACGCCTCTTGTGGGCACCTTGAAACGTTCATCGTGTACTCATTGTCCTTTTAACGGTCCCGCGGTGTGTCGTTTGCTTTCGATCACCCGCGAAACCTATCACGGTCGCATCGCGCCCGGCAAGCTGTCACGCCGTTGTTTTTCACCACTTACAATTCACGGCCTCCGGGTGGACACTTCTTGACAAGAGACCCGGCGCTCTGTAACAGAAGAACCGGCCTTGATCGTCGTTCCATCCACATCCGACCCAATGCGCAATACTGTCCTTTTGGTGGGCAGTGCCCACCTATGAAAACCTCAATTCCGTCGCGGAGCCAAGCATGCGGGAAGGGCGTCTCCCAACGTGATGCTGGCAGAAAACGAGACCGGCCCGGCCCCAAGGATGATCAAGGCCAAAAAATCGATTGGTTTTCCGGCAGTAGCACGCTCTTTTCGGCATCGTCCCGTTTCAACCGGGCGCCCACGGGCGCCCCACAAGCCGGGGACCTTACGGGTCCCCTGGGTGGAAAAAGGAGGAATGTCATGGGAAAAAGCAGCATTGCCAGGTTGGGGACCCTCTTGCTCTGCTTGGGCCTTGCCGCTGGCCTGTCCGTGGGAACGGCACATGCCGGGCAGAAGGAGATGAAGACACTCAAGATCGCCAGCATCATGCCTTTTTCGGGAGGGTACGGGTTCTACGGGCAGGTCCTGAAGCCCGGAATGGAGATCTACGCCGAGATCCTCAACGACGATGGAGGCGTCAAGATCGGCAAAGACACGTACAAGATCGAGATGGTCTTCATCGACGACGCCGCGGACCCCAAACGAGGGTCCCAGGCCGCAGCCGAGGCCATCCAGAAAGGATGCGTGGCCAATGTGGGCTGTTTTTCCCTGGCAGCCCCCATCGAAGCGGCTCTCACCCCGGCAAAGGTGCTGTTTTTGGCCATCATGCAGTCGGGGATAGACCTCAATGAGCATCGCTACTATATCGCGGGACAGGACATTCTGGAAAACGCCTACGCGGCGTACGCCTGTCTGGAAATGTGGCCCGACATGAAAAAGGCCGGGTTTCTCGTTTACGACTGGCAGGCAGGCAATGCCAAGACCACATTCGATTATATGACACAGCCGGGAAGCCCTCTGTCGAAGGCGGGGGTGGAGGTCTTTTTCGAAACGGTGCCCATGGGCAACCAGGACTTCCTGGTTCCTCTGACCAAGTTTGCAGAAAAAGGGGTGGACACGATCTTCACGTGGTTCGGCCCCGGTGATTTCGCGCTGCTTCCCAAACAGGCCCTGGTCCAGGGGTTCAAGTTCCGGTACTTCAATGCGGGGACCGCCACGGACCTGGAGGAATTCATCAGCATCGGGGGCCTGGAGAACGTCCAGGGCATGGCTTTCAACTGGCCGGCCCCATGGGCGGTGCGCAAGTCGAAGATCGAGCCGGACCTGATCAACACGGCCGTGCGGATCACCTACCGCTTCGCGGAAAAGTACGGAAAGCCCATGACCTACGTGGGCGGGTTCAACTGGGGCATCAACCACACGCGGATCCTGCTTGACTTCTACCAGCAGGCGGGCAGCATCGACCCGGACAAGGCCATGGAAAAGGTCCGGGGGGGCCAGGTGCGTGACTTTACCGGCACGTGGACCATGGGAGGCCAGAAGAGGTGGGGTTCGCCGGTCGTGAAACCCTCGGCGTGCCTGGTGGGCAAGATCCGGGGAAAAGAGGTGGTTTACGGGGCCGAGTACCCCATGCCCGAGATTCCGTGAGCGCAGAGAAATCCCCCATGCCCAGCCCCGGACACTGGGCGCGGTCATACACTGCGCTTTCCTACATCTTCCTCACCCTTCGGGAGAGGGCCGGGGTGAGGGTATCAAAAGCGCAGGTTGTGGGACATGGGGGGATTTGTCTGTCAGCCCGCACCCGGTGCGGGGGGTGCTAAAGCCAATAACAAGTGGGCCAGTGGGCCAGGGGCCTGGGTTGTCCCTTGGGCGGCGGCGTGATGCGCATGCGCCGCAGTGCGTTTACGAGGACAACCCTGGTTTTCGCCGGATCGATGATCTCGTCCACGTTCCCCACCTGGCAGGAAATCGCGCTGGATCTCAAGCTGGGCGGGTCCGCCGTCCCGTACCGACAATCCTATTAGGCGCCCAGAACGCACATTGCAAGGGCAAACGCGCGCAGCAGGGCCCTGGCGGGAGCAGGGATGCCGAGGCGATGATCGAGGCATTGGCATTGCCCGGACCGGGGGCATCCTGCCTGCGCCCACGCCGCAAGGACGACCAAAACGCCCACGGACATCTGCCTGAACTTGGCAGCGATGCCTCTTCACTCGTGTCGCAGGGCCTCGACGGGGTCGAGGCGGGCCGCCTTTCGGGCGGGGAAATAGCCGAACACGATACCCACGGCCGCGCAGAAGAACAAAGCTGATTATAACGGATTTATGGGACCATAACTGTTTCCTCCCAGGGGAGCCGATATTGAAATGTCACGACCGCTGACGCGGTGGCGACGTACGTTTTCTCGCCTCCAAGACGGGTGTGGTCTTCATCTGCGCAGAGGTGCCTAGCCGGAGCCTTGGGTCGATTCACCGGCGTGGCCTCTTCAGCCAGGGTGGGGATTTGGGCCTCGGCGGTGGCAGTTGGTAGTGTTGCGAAGGTGCAGCGCTACGTGTATAAGATAACGGTAATCGCTCGGTCCTATTGAGGCCCCTTTTGGTTGATGAAGCTGGGGGGCAGGCCTTCGTCGGGAGGCCGGGGAGGCACCCAGTGGTCCCCGGACGGTGCAAGGGGAAAGAAATGGTTGCCGTAGCCAGGCAAGTGCCTTTCTCGTTCCATGTCGAAGGAAAGACGGACCCGGACGCACCCGCGTTCCAGGACCCAGCCTTCATGGACAATCGGACCGCCCCCGTCCATCGCTGGGTACCATGGATTGCCGGGTTTTCCGGGGCCTTCGTCGATTCCGCTTTGTCCACCTACCTCAACCATCTCAAGGGGCCGGCCCTTGTTCTCGACCCTTTCGCGGGCGTGGGCACCACAATGATTCAAGCGGCTGTGCGGGGACACCACGTCGTGGGGTTCGAAATCAATCCTTATGCCGCGCTGGCGTCAAACGTCAAACTCAAAGCCCTGCGGATCGACACGAGCGAACTGAATAGACAGATCGCCGCCATGGAGTCGGAAGCGCGATCATGGCAAAACGGCAGCGCCGACGCATCGTTTCGGCCGCCCAATTTTCGTTCCCGCATCCCCTTTTTCAGCCCACAGGTGGAAACCCAGGTCTATCACGCGCTCGCCTTCTTGTCGCGGATAGCCGATGCGCCGGTGCGGGACCTGTGTCGGGTTGCCTTCGGCTCGGTGATGGTTTCTTTCAGCAACTATACCTATGAGCCGTCTCTCTCGACCCGCCCCGGGGCAGGAAAGCCTCTTGTGAAAACGGCGAACGTCGCTGCCGTGCTTCTCGATAAGTTGAGGCAGATGCACGCGGATATCGAGTGGCTCCGTGCCAAGGCCCGTAAGGGGGGACTCGGTGACGGCGTTGTGCATAACGAGGACTTCTTCGAGAGGGCCGAGCACGTGGAGGAGGCGTCGGTCCAGTTGATGGTCACCTCGCCGCCGTATTTGAACAACTACCATTACGCCCGCAACACCCGCCCCCAGCTTTACTGGCTGGGGCTCATTGCATCCGCCGGTGAACAAAAGCGCCTGGAAGAAAAGAACTTCGGCACCTTCTGGCAGATCGCCCGTACAAAGCAGCACGTGCCGCTGCATTTCGCGCACCGTGGACTGGAAAGGATACTGGTGCGCCTCAGGGAAAAGAACCCGGAGAAAGGCGAGTACGGAGGGCAGGGATGGGCCAATTATGCGGCCTCGTACTTCAACGACTGCCGCCGCTTTCTGGCTGGCACCTCTCGTTGTCTCAAGAAAGGCGGCACCGGTGTTATCGTCGTGGGCAATTCGATCCTCCAAGGCGTCGATATCAGGGTGGAGAAGATTCTGGGGGACATGGCCCCGGAGTGCGGGTTGAAACCGGACGGCATCCACTGCCTGCGCGATAAGAGAGTGGGCGACTCGATCACAGGGTCATCGGTTCGCGGTCAATCGAGCAGGGCCACTTTGAGTGAATGGGCAGTGGTGGTCAGGAAAGTCTGAACGGAGCAGTGAAGAAGGAACCCCCTTTGTGAACAATCCGACGATAACGGACAATTACTTCGGCCCGTTGGCTTTCGGCAACCTCAACGGCTTTCCGGCGCCCGTGATAACGGTTTTGGGAGGCGCTGTTCCCGTAGGAGCAGCGCTATATTGCTGACCGGCTTGGAAGTTACGACCTCGCGTTCATGTTGACACACAATCTCGCTTCTCCCATGGTGGCCATTACGAAAAGCAACTTCTTATCTCTCGACGGGGGGTGATCCATTCACTCGTGTCGCAGGGCCTCGATGGGGTCGAGGCGGGCCGCCTTTCGGGCTGGGAAATAGCCAAACACGATACCCACGGCCGCGGAAAAGAAAAAGGCAAGCACCACGATGCCCACGCCGGGAACGAACGGCATGCCGAGCACCCGCGCCCCGGCGGATGCCGCCCCCAGGCCCAGGGCCACACCGATGAGCCCGCCGAAACTCGAGAGCACCAACGCCTCTACCAAGAATTGAAGCAAGACGTCCCTGTCCAGTGCCCCTATGGCCAGCCGGACGCCGATCTCCCGGGTGCGCTCGGTTACCGAGACGAGCATGATGTTCATGATGCCTATACCGCCCACCAGGAGGCTCACCGCGGCCACGGCGCCGAGCAGGGAGGTGAGCACGCGTGTCGAGCCGGTGAGCGCGGTCATTATTTCCTGCATGTCGCGGACCCTGAAATCGTCCTCCTTGCCCTGGGTTATGCGTCGGCGCTCCCGCAGGAGCCGCTCGATGTCCCCTTTGACCTGCGCGGTGGAAACCCCTTCCCGGGCGGAAACGTAAATCACGCCGACCTCGGTCTTTCCCGCAATGCGCCGTTGCAGGGTGCGCAGGGGAACCAGCACGAAGTCATCCTGGTCGGAGCCGAAGCCGGATTGTCCCTTGGACTTGAGCACCCCTATGACTTGACAGGAAAGCCTCTTCAAGCGGATGGGAAGTCCGAGGGGGTCCTGGCTTCCGAACAGCTCGTCGCGCACCGTGGACCCGATGATGCCCACGGCCTTTCCCGCCCGAAGTTCACTTTCACTGAATGGACGTCCGGACTCCAGCTCCCAGTTTCGCACCTGGAGGTATGCGTTGGTGCTCCCCGTGACCGTGGTGGACCAGTTCCTGTTTCCGAAAATCGCCTGCACGGGCCGGGAATTTCCCGGTGCCACCGCTGCCAGACCGGACACGTCGCGCGCGAGGGCCTCGGCATCGGCAGGCTCGAACAGGGTTGCTGCAGAGCGGGTGCCCCCCGAGCCGCGGAAGTCCTGCCCGGGACGCACTTGGAGCATGTTGGTGCCCAGGCTGGAGATCTCGCGGGTGACCTGGGCCGTGGCCCCGCTGCCCAGGGTCACCATGGTGATCACCGCGCCCACCCCTATGACGATGCCCAGAACCGTGAGCGACGAGCGCAGCACATTGCGGCGCAATTCACGCTGGGCGAGGAGAACGGTTTCCCACAACATCGGTCTTTTCCCGTCGGGTGCCATTGTCGCCGTTTAGTATGCGCCCGTCCATGAAATGGATCCGGCGCCCGGCATAGGCCGCCATGTGCTCGTCGTGGGTCACCATCACGATGGTGATGCCCCGTCGCACGTTGAAGTCCTTGAGAAGGCCCATGATATCCCTGCTTATGGCCGAGTCCAGGTTCCCCGTGGGCTCGTCGGCGAGCAGCACCACGGGGTCTGTGACAATGGCGCGTGCGATGGCCACACGCTGCTGCTGGCCCCCCGAAAGCTCCGAGGGGCTGTGGGACGCCCACTCGCTCAGGCCCACAGCCTCCAGCGCCGTCATTGCCCGCCGGCGCCTTTCTGCAGCAGGCACCCCGCGATAGATGAGGGGCAGCACCACGTTTTCCAGGGCCGATGTACGGGTCAGCAAGTGGAAACCCTGAAACACGAACCCCAGGTAGTGGCGTCTCACCAAAGCCCGCTGCCTTCCGGACAGGTCGCCCACGCTCACCCCCCTGAAGAGGAAGGCCCCGCTTGTGGGCGTGTCCAGACAACCGAGGATGTTCAGGCAGGTGGACTTCCCCGACCCGCTGGGGCCCATCACCGCCACGAACTGCCCCGCCTCGATCTCCAGGTCGATGCCCTTGAGGGCGTGCATGGCCGCGTGGCCCTTGCCGTACACCTTGGTCACCCCGTGCAGCCGGATAAGGGGCCGGCGGTCCCTTGTCTCGGCGCCCCCAGCCGTCATCCCTTTTTCTCCTCCGCGGCCACCACCAGCTCCATCCCGGACTGGAGGGGACCGTCCACCACCTGGGTGAACGTGCCGTCGGTGATGCCCACACGGATGGCCACCGGAGCGAGCCCCACGGCGCTTAAGGTCCACACACGCTGCTGTTTTTCGTTGGACGTCCTCTTCACCTGCCGCCTCTGGGAGGGTCCCGGCGGTCGTGGGAAGAGCCGGCTCATGAGACCCCCTCCCCCGGACTGGTCCGCCTTTTCGCCTTTGGGCTCCGGAGAAAACCGCAACGCGGCGTTTGGCACCAGAAGGGCGTCTTCCACCTTCTCGACGACGATTTCCGCGGTTGCGGTCATCCCGGGCCTCAGGGCCAGGTCCGCGTTGTCCACCGTCAAGACCGTTTCGTAGGTGACCACCCCCTCCACGGTCTTGGACGCGTACCGCACCTGAGATATCCGGGCCGGAAAGCGCCTTTCCGGAAACGCGTCCACGGTGAACACGGCCTGCTGGCCCTCTTTCACCCGGCCCACATCCGCCTCGTCCACATCCACGTGAAGCTCCATGCGGGTCAGGTCCTCGGCCAGGGTAAAGAGCACCGGTGCTTGCAGGGAAGCCGCCACGGTTTGGCCCGGTTCCACGGACCGGGACAGGACGACCCCGTAAAAGGGTGAGCGGATAGCAGCCTTGGAAAGATCGGTTTCGTTGGCTTCCAGCATGGCCTTGGCCTGACCCACCGCCGCCTTCGCACTGGCCTCCTCGGCCAGGGCGCGGGCGAGGTCCGCCTCGGCCCCGTCCAGGTCCTGCCGGGAAACAGCCTTGCTGCCGCTCAGTGCCGACAGGTGCTTCAACCGTTCCAGGTTGCTGCGGGCCTGCTTGATGGTGGCCTGGGCCTGCATCACCTTGGCGCGGGCCGATTCCAGTCCGGCTTTGGACTGGAGCACCTGGGTCCTGAGCTTTGCGGTGTCCAGCTCCGCCAGCACCTGCCCGGCAGTGACCCTGTCGTTGAAGTCCACCTTCACCTCTCTGACGATCCCGGAAAGTTCACTGCCCACTTCCACCCGGTTGGTCGGCTGCAGATTGCCCGTGGCGGTGACCGTCACCGTGAGATCTCCCTTTTTCACCGGTTGGGTCCTGTAACGGACCTCCGCGGCGCCTTTTCTCATGTCCCAAAGGCCCCAAACCAATGCCGCGGACAGCACCAGCAAACCGGCCACTATCCAGCCCTTGATCCTCTTGCCCCGGCCGGAGGAGGGCCTGTTTCCCAGAAGCTGTGAAATATCCCCATCGGGTTCTCTGTGCATTTCGTCCATGGATCTTGCGAGTCCTATTGCTTGGAAGCGGCTGCGGGGGTGATGGCGAGCGGGGTCCATCCGCCCCCAAGGGCCTTGTAAAGGCGCACCAAATTGGACGTTGCCGTCCCATCGCTCTGTGCCAGTTGGTCCTGGAAGGAGAGAAGCGAGCGCTGGGCGTCCAGGACGTTGGAAAAGCCGACCAAGCCGGCCTTGTACCTGTCCTGGGAAAGCTCCACGGCCCGGCGGGCGGCGTTTACGGCATCGGAAAGCCTCTCGCGCCGGAGGTGCTCCTCCACATAGGCGGTCAGCGTGTTTTCCACCTCTTCCAAGGCGCTGAGCACGGTCAATTCATAGGCGATCAGGTATTGCTCCTGCCTGACGGACTGGACCTCGATGTTCCTTCGAATGGCACCGGCATCGAAGATATTCCAGGAAATGCTCGGGCCGATTCTCCAGACACGGCTGGCCGCCTGGAAAAGGTCGTCCGAACGGATGGATTCCAGGCCGATGGAGCCGGTAAGTCGAAATTTCGGGTATAGGTCCGCAACAGCCACCCCGATGCGGGCGGTCTGGGCGGCCAGCTCACGTTCGGCCCTGCGGATGTCGGGACGCCGGCGTACGGTTTCGGCCGGGACCCCCACGGCGACCGTGGGCGGGGTGACGGGAACGGGCCTTTCCCGGGCCAACACGGCATGGACGGCTCCCGGTGGTTGACCGGTCAGGACGGCCAGGCGATTCTTGGCCTGTTCCAGGCCGGTGCGCAGGTTCGGGATGTGGGACCGGGTGCTTTCCAGGTTGTACCGGGCTTGCTGCAAGGCCAGTTCATCGCTCAGACCGGCCTGGTGGCGCCATTGGATCAACTCGAAGGTCTGCTGCTGGATGGCCAGGTTGGCCTGGGCCACCCACAGCCGGGCCTGAAAAGTGCGCGCTTCCACGTAGTTCAGCGCCACTTCTGCGGTGAGGGAAACGAGCAGGTCGTTCAGGTTTTCCCGGCTGGCGGCCAGGTCGGCTTCGGCCGCTTCGACCAAACGGCGCACACCCCCGAAAACATCGAGTTCCCAGCGCGCGTCGAAGCCCGCAGAATACAGATCGTTTTCCCTTCCGCCGCCGCTCTTCTCGCCGCTCCCGCTCCTGCCGACGGAACCCGTCGCCTCCAGCGTGGGGAAAGCACCGGCTTCACGGACGCCCCGTTGGGCACGGGCCTCTCGGACCCGGCTCCATGCTTTCCTGAGATCCAGATTGCCTGAAACGGCGCGCCCCATGAGGGCACAGAGGTCCGGATCACCCAGGGTGGTCCACCACTTTGCCACGTTGTCCCCATCCGTCCCAGCGGTGGTGAGTCCCCTTCCCAGCGTGCTGTTCCACTGGGGGGACACCGATACCGTCTGAGGCACGTAATCTGGCCCCACTGTCCAGCACCCTGGCAAAAAGAACAGTGCGGACAGGGCCGCCGCCACCCAAAGACCTTTGCGAGTGTGTAGAGACATTTTCTCCCCGCCCCCGGCTCCGAGGAGGCCCGGCCTCCCTCCAACTGATTCTCATACACGCGCTCAGGGCCCGCGTGAGAATAAGTTTCCGATTTCAGGCGTCGAGGTGCACGCATGGCAAGGCGCGAGGAGGGCGAATGGCGGGCCATTTAACCGACGAGCAACGCTGCCAGGCGTGATGGATCGGCGCATCAAAAGGGGAAGTTATTCTTGAGCGTGCCCTAAGATACGACGCAATTGTGAAGAATGTATGTTGACAAGTTCCCAAAAATCCCTTGACAGGGCCTGGTTGGATCATTACCATTTCGAGCAAATACTCATAAATGCAACTTCCACAGAGGATTGCAGCAAGGGTGGTCCCGCCCCGGAGCGGGGACAACAAGGTCGTCATAAGCCGCCCGGCCTCCTGGGGGGGGCGGGTGCGGATGGTAACGATGTGAAGGAGGAGGATGTGGAAAAAATAGCGGTGAGTTGCGATGCACCCAGTCTCGACACGCAGGTGGATCCGCGGTTCGGGCGGGCGGCCGGTTTCTTGATCGTCGACCCGGAAACGATGGACTTCGAATACGTGGACAACGGCACTTCCCAAACCATGGCACAGGGAGCAGGCATTCAGGCTGCGGAAAATGTGGCGCGCACGGGTGCCAGTGTCGTACTGACGGGTTCCGTGGGACCCAAGGCCTTTCAGGCCCTTACGGCCGCGGGCATCAGCATCGGGCACCAAATGGACAACATGACCGTGCGGGAAGCGGTGCAGCGGTACAAGAGCGGCAAGGTGGAAATGGCAGCCGGGCCCAACAGCAGAGGGCACCGGGCATGAACATAGCGGCGGCCAGCGGCAAGGGGACACGGGAAAGACATCGGTGACCGCTGCGTTCGCCCATCAGGCGTCGGACCATTTGCTGTGTGATCTGGATGTGGACGCGCCGGATTTCCATCTGCTTGTGAATCCGTCGGAAGCGGTGACCGAGGCCTTATTTTCCGGACACGAAGCGGTCATCGAGCCCGATGCATGAGACAGCTGTGGCATTTGCAGCCGGATGTGTCGATTCGACGCCATCGTCCCTGCCGATCCGCCGGCGGTCAACCCGGTCAAATGCGAGGAATGCATGGTTTGCGTCGCATTCTGCCCCACAAAGGCCATCCGGTTTGTGGAAAAGCATTGCGGGAACTGGTACCGGTCGGAAACGCGTCTCGGACCCATGGTGCATGCCCGGCTCTTCCCGGGAGAGGAAAACTCGGGGCGCATGGTGGTCCTGCTCCGGCAAAAGGCCAAGGAACCGGCCAAGATGTCCGGCAGGAGTCTGATCCTCTCCGACGGCCCTCCAGACAAGAACGATTGTGGGGTCACTTACAAACACATTGGGCCCGATTGACAAATGCCAAATCCATTGTACATTTTAAAGATTATTTTGGACCATTAGAAAAGGAGATGAACAGATGAACACGATTGTTGCGATTCCTTCCAGCGTTCCCGGTGGACTCGACGCCCCGTTGGGCGCCCACTTCGGGCACTGCGATCTGTACACCCTGGTCACGCTGGAAAACGGGGAAATCCGTCAGGTGGAAGTGATCCCCAGCGTGCCCCACCAGCAGGGGGGATGCATGGCGCCTGTGCGCTATCTGGCGGAAAACGGCGCAAGGAAACTCATCGCAGGCGGCATGGGATTGCGGCCTCTCATGGGATTCAACCAGGTGGGCATCGAGGTGTACTTTGGCGGAAGCGCTCCCACCGTCGGCCACGCGGTGAAGGATTTCCTTGCAGGGAACCTGCCCCAATTCGGGCAGGAGCACACATGCGGAGGCGGCGGCCAGTCAATGCAGATGGGATGATCGGGTATGGGAGAGACGACCACTTCACAACGGAAAGCGGAAGAAAACTCCCTCGCACCCACGCTAAATGGACGCTTTTTCCAACATGCCCGGGCACCGCGCAATCTGGGCAGGCTGGATCAGGCGAACGGGACGGCGAGGGGCGTCGGCACCTGCGGGGACTCGGTGGAGATCCATCTTTTCGTGCGGGATCACACCATCCAACAGATCGGACAGACCCCAGAGGGTTGTGTGTACACCGTTGCGTGCGCGAGCGCCGTGAGCCACCTGGCCCAAGGCAAGAGCCTTGAACAGGCTCTTCTCCTGTCGCCCGAGGATGTGGCCAAGGAGCTGGGGGGGTTGCCTGCGGACCACGCCCATTGTGCAGCCCTGGCCGTCAACACCCTGGGGGAGGCGATAGACGACTACTATCAGAAACTGTGGGGTAAAAAGTATAGGAAAGAGGAGGTGTTCTCTCATGCCGATTTACGAGATCATTTGCAGCGCATGCGGGCAGAGGAACGAGCTCTTGGTGATTCGGCCACAAGACAGGCTGCTGTGCCCCCATTGCGGCAGCGATGAAACCCACAAGCTCATGTCCGCCACCAGCTCTCTGAGCGGACGCACGGCCCAGTCCTTTCCCGGGCCCGGCGACACCACCTGCTGCGGCAGCAATCCCTCCCAGGCCGGATGCGCGGGGCCGGGCTCTTGCTGCGGGAAGATGGGATGAAGCATATTCTTATCGTCACAAACGATGTCGGGAAGTTTTCGGATTTCATCCAGGGGCTGGTCAGGGATGGGGGACACATCGTGGCCATTGCAGGATCGGTCCGGAGCGCCATGGAGAATCTGGGCGAAACCACGCCGGCGGGGCTTGTCATAGACGAAACGGTGGATGGGCTCTCCTGCCTGGAAATCGCCAGACAGTCGGTCCAGGTAAATGCCATGGCCAATATGGCGGTGGTCAGTTCGCAATCGGAGGCGGACTTCCACGACGCCGGGGAGGGGCTGGGGATCGTTGCCCAGCTCCCGCCCCTTCCCGGCGAACAGGAAGCACTTCGGCTGCTCGGGGCGCTGCACGCGCTGGAGTCGCCCGCTACTTCTCCGTGAACCTTTTCGCCTGCTCGGAAAACGAAGCGCCGCTGCCCGCCCCGAGGCAGATGTCCGTTTCCAGGCGAAGTCCCGCGTCCAGGGGGGTGGACATGGCCATGTTGACCGCCCGTTTCGCCCCCTCCACCACCCGGGGGTTGAGCTTGGCCAGCTCTTCGGCGAGCTTCCACGCCTCGGGCATGAGACGCTCCCTGGGGTAGATGTGGTCCACCACTCCCACCCTCAGGGCCTCCGCGGCATCGATTCTCCGACCGGTCATGATCAGCTCCTTGGCAATACCGGGACTGACGATTCTCGGCAGTCTCTGGGTGCTGCCCAGATCGGGTATCACTCCGTACTGGATCTCCGGTAGACCAAAAAGTGCCGTATCGCACGACAGACGGATATCACAGCACAGGGTCAGCTCGAAACCGGCCCCCAGACAGAACCCGTTGACCGCGGCAATCACCGGGATCGAGAGCTCTTCGTAGAGGGTCCATATGGATTTCAAACCAAAGAGGCGGTCATAGCCTTCCCGATATTCGGAGAATATGACTGTTCCCCCCCCGCCGGAAGCCACCATCTTGAGATCGATGCCGGCGCTGAACGCCTTGTGCCCGGCACCGGTCAAGATGGCCACCCGGACTTCCGGGTTTTCCTTCAACTGGACCGCGGCCTTCTGAAGCCCCAGGAATACGTCCTTGTTGAGGGCATTCATGGCCTCGGGCCGGTTGATGGTCACCGTGGCGATGGTGTCTTTTACCTCCAGGAGAACAACGTCTTCCTTTCCCATGGAACATTACCTCCTTCTTGTGAGCGTTGAGGCCGAAAGAAAACAGCGCCTTGCAGCGCCGATGGGGCGGGCCCGACGGCGTCCCTGCGTCCCGGAGACCGGTGCTGCAAGGCAAGAGGCTCGAAGCCTCGAAATCCGTGACATGCACTTTAGGAGTCGAAGAAGCGATGTGTCAAGGGCATGGGGCATCCGCCTGCGTGCCAGGTGAACGCCGTGTCGGTTGCAGGGGCTGTGTGGCCCTGATGGATGGAGGCTTGGTTTTGACCCTCCGCCCACCGGCATCTGGGAAGCGGCGTGGCTTCGAAGGGGCCCTCGGGTGCAGCGTCCAAGAGGGATGAGCCCTGAGGGCCTGTCTGCTCCCACCCTGCCCTCTCCCCCCACCCGCGCAGGAGAGGGACATCCTGGACGAGTGCGGCCCATGGTCAGACCGCCTCGGGTGGCAGACAGGAAGGGCGCTGTTGCCTAGAAGTCTTTGAAATCTCCTTCATCGAGCGGGATCACCTGGGCGGGTGAGGCATTCTTGGTCTTGAGCGTCGCGGGATGAAGGTTCTGACCTTGCTTCGCGGCAGCGGCAAGGACCCTGCGACCGCGGTCCCTTTCGCCTGAAACGGCCAGGGCGTCACGGTCGCCATGCCCAATGGCTCCCCGCGTGAAGGCCTCCCCCTCGCGATTGCCGGTTCGGCCCTTTACCAGGGTCGTCAGCTCCCCGATAAACGCCTTCATCTGCTGTGCCTGGTCGTTCATCTGCTCCGAGGCCGACGCCGATTCCTCGGCACTCGCCGCGTTGCGCTGCACCACCCGGTCCATCTCCGCCACCGCCTTGTTGATCTGTTCAACACCCTGAGCCTGTTGATTGGAGGCGGCGGAGATCTCGCCCACCAGCTCCCCGACCTTCCTGGCGGCTGCCGCCACCTTGCCGAAAGCCTCATCGGTCCTCACGACCGTATCCGATCCGTCGCCGATCTTCCTTACCGTCCTTTCGATCAGGTCGGCGGTGTTCCTCGCCGCTTCAGCGGCCCGGATCGCCAAGTTCCTCACCTCGTCGGCCACGACAGCGAATCCGGCCCCCGCCTCGCCGGCCCGGGCCGCCTCCACTGCTGCGTTCAAAGCAAGCAGGTTGGTCTGAAAGGCGATCTCGTCAATGGTCTTGACGATCTTGGCCGTCTCCTGGCTGGAGGTCGAAATCTGACGCATGGACGCGGTCAGCTCACCCATGGAACGGTTCGCCTCCTCTACGACCCTGGTCGTCTCTGCCATCAGGCTATTGGCCTGATTCGCGTTATCCGCATTCTGCTTGGTCATGGAAGCCATCTCCTCGATCGACGAAGATGTCTCCTCGATCCCCGCCGCCTGTTCGGAACTCCCGTCGGCCAGAGACTGGCTTGCGGACGCAATCTGTGCGGAGCCCGACGTCACCTGATTTGCGCTTTCCCCCAACCCTTCGATGACCCTGGCGATCGGCTTTGTGATGGACCGCGCGATGAGATATCCGACGATAAAGACAACAAGCAGACCGACCATGCTCGAAAAGACGATCCTCGTGACGATCTGCCCGACAACCTGGTCATAACGGGTTTTGGGGACCCCCACATAAAACATGCCTATGATTTCGCCGCCTGTATTTTTGATCGGCTCATACGCCGTCTGGTTCCAGACGCCCACAACGTTGGCTTTCCCCAAATAGGTCGCGCCTTTTCTCAAAGTGGCGTCGATGACGTATTCGGCCGCCCGGGTCCCCACGGCGCGCTCGCCGGAGGCCATCTTCACATTGGTCGCCACACGGGTGCCGCCCTGGAAGATGGTCACCGTGTCTCCTGTCAATTCGCCGATCATGTCCACGAGGGTGAAATCGTCATTGATCTTCGCATCGCCTTTGTATAGTTTGCCTTCACGAATCGACCACGGACCGGGGTACTTGCTGTCCACAAGCGCTGCACCCGTCGCCAGATCGCCTCGCAACTTCTCGAGAGCCGACAGGACGATCTTGTCCCGAACCGTCACGACGGTGAACAGTACATTCGCCGAAAGCGTGAGCGCGAACAATACCAACATGGCGAGTATCTTTTTTTCCAGAGTCATCTCCATCTCTTATTCCTTCCTTTCCGCGTTTTCTACCCCGTCCCGTTCAGCACACCGTGATTTTCACCCCAGCTTCGGGCTGCCCGGCCTTGACCCTGGGCCCTATGCCCGAGTTGGTTGCGGATGCTCTTAGCGAGAAGTGTGCCAAGCGGGGCCATGGACCGGCTGGCAGTCTGAATCACCGGGTATCTGCGTCACCTTCCGGGATACGGCTCCGTGCAGAAAGGATGTAACGTTTCGTTACAGGTTCCCGCTCTCGGACCATTCGCCTTCTCGATTCCAGGGCTTCCGGGGCACATGTAACAAAACGCAACACTGGTGCGCCGTGGGACACGCGGTTAGGTGCAATATCCGTGAACGAATCCCTTTTGGGACTTTGGCAGGCTCCCGCCAATTCCCCCCTCGAGGGGGGGCAAGGGAGGTGTTTCCCGGCTTCAAAAATCCTCCACACCCGCCTTTTGCCTCCTTCAAGGGGGCAATGTCGACGCCAGTGTCGACGCAGGATGGATGTGAATATCCTCTGTCCGGAAACGAATTCATTCACGGGTATTGCGGTTAGGTGGGGGCTTCGCGGAAGGAGGCCGGGCAAGGGTCGAGACGGACTCGTCTTGCCCCCCTTGCCCGGGCATTGCCGGCGGCAAATACACGGGCATGCTTTCAGTCCTTTTTGTGCGCCGTGAGCCTCGTGACCGGCTGGGCACGGACCGACCAGGCAGTGGGCGGGTCGCACCTTTCATGGCCCCCGGCCCCAAGGCCCTTTCACACCAGGCTAACGCCGGCCCTGTGCAGGCACTCGGTGCAAACGCGGGTATGGTCCAGGAGCTGCCTTTCCTCCCAGAGCCGGACGTTGTGCACGATGGCCTCCATTATCTTGGGGATGCAGGCGGAGAACTGTGTCATGGCCTTGGTGAATTTCTCGCGGGTCAAGATCAGGCAGGTGACCTCCGTGGCTGCCTTTAGAGAAAAGAGCCGGCGCATGGGCCCGAGCAGCGAAAGCCCCCCGAGGAAACTGTCTTGTTCGAAGGTGCGCACCGTGTCCTCCTGGTCTTCTTGCGCTCGCAGCAGGCTCACCTTTCCGGAGAGAATGTAGAAGGCCTGGCCGTCGTCTTCGTCCTGTTGAAAGAGACGATCCCCCGCCTTGAACCGCTCCCTGGTGCACAGGTAGGCCAGGACCTTGAGGGCCTCGAGGGGCAATCCGGAAAAAAAGCGAATGCGCCGCAGGATCTCCAAGTTTTGTTGGAATTCGGTGGATCGAGACAGTTCACTGTCTGCCGTGTACGAGTTCATAGAGCATTCCTTTCTTGGCCATGAGTTCGTCGTAGGCGCCCATCTCGACGATTTTACCCGCCTTCATCACCGCGATCTTGTCGTAGTTCTTGATGATGTCCAGGCGGTGCACCACCGCGATGAGCGTGCTGTGGCCCTTCCACTTCGATTCCAGAAGGTTCTGGATTCGAGCCTGGGACTTGTTGTCGAGAGCGGAGGTGGCTTCATCCATTATCAGGATTCTGGGATTCTTGAGAAACGCCCTGGCAATGGCCAGTTTTTGGCGCTGTCCCCCAGAAAGTCTGTCGCCCTTGCTTCCCACCTCGAACTGCATCCCGATCTGCACGATGGTCTCGAGCAGGTCCTCCGCAATGAGAAGCTGCACGATGCAGTGCTCCACCTTCTCCTGGGCCTGGGGAATGGTGCTCTTGGCCTTGCCGAACAAGATGTTGTTCAGTATGGTCTCGGAATGGATGTAGCTGGAAAGACTGTAGAAGGAAAAGCCAGCGGGATCGTCGGCCGAGATCTTTTCACCGAAAAGGGCACGTCCCTCCAGGATGAGCCTTTCGAGCATGCGGGGCAGCGCGGCCATCTTGTGTCGTCCCGGGGCGAAACGAAGGGCAGGCACCAGCAGCTTTTGGCGCTCATCGGGGGAAAGCTGGTGGAGCTTCTTTCTTTTCAGACGCTCCACGAGGTCCTTGTAGTCATCCAGCTCCTCGGGACGCAGGGGACTCTGCTGGAAAAAGACCTCGTCGGGCGGAAGGTTGCCCAGGATGTTCACCGTCTGCCGGCACAGTTCCAGCCCCAGGCCCAGCAGGGGCCTCATCAGGTCCGCCTCGTCGAGGAAACGGATGAAGTAGTCGTTCCTGGGCAGGTTGTCCCCGGTATACGCGTCGCCCTTGGAGGTGCCGAAGCACAGGTTCTCGGAAACGCTTGAGTGGTATAGGTACTTGTCCTCCTCGAAGAACTCCACGTAGTCCGCCAGCTCCTGTCCGTAATCCCTCTGGAAGTTTTGTCGCACCCGGATCAGGCGGTCCACCAGCTCCGTGTGCTGGTCCGGGTCGAGGAGGGCGTTGAGCCCGAAGCGCAGCACGTCGGCGAAGATGCCCGTCTGCTGGAAGACCTCTATCATGTCGTCGAGGCTGGGTCTCCTACGCGCCGGTTCGGCGCCGTCCACGTCGGCCAGGGCGTTGCAGGAATAGAGGAGGTTGTCCTCGATGGTGCCGCTGAAGATGAAGGGGGCCTGGGACACGAACCCTATGTTGTGGACCATGTCCATCTTGGTCAGGTCCGAAACCTCCATCTGCTGGATCAGGACGTGTCCCCCGGTGTACTTGTAAAGCTGGCCCACGCATTGGGCCAGGGTGCTCTTGCCGCTGCCCGAAAAGCCCACCAGGGCGAGCTGCTCCCCGGGACTGAGGGAAAAGTCGATTTGGTCCAGCAAGCGGATCCCATCCTCGGTGGCAAAACTCAGGTCCTTCACTTCGATGCTCCCGTCCAGCTCGAAGGGCTTGCGTCCCTCGGGCTCGAGCACGTGCTCGGAGGCGGCGTCGAAGTATTCCATGGTCTTCTTGTACTGCACGGAAGCATCCTGGTAGGTTTCGTAGAACTCGATGAGTTCCTTCCAAGGGTCGTAGAGCTTTTCCTGGGCCGAGAGGAAAGCGACCAGGGCCCCCAGCTCCAGTTGGCCCTTCATGGTCAGGTACCCTCCCACGATGAAGACGAGAAACGGACCGAGGTTCGTGAAGAAGTTGTTGAGCACTTTCACCCCAAACTGGTAAAGACTCCACACGATCCTGATCCGGAGCAGCTCGTCCACCAACTTGTCGTACCTTCGGTTTTCCAGCCTATACGACCCGTTGCCGTGCACCTCGTGTATGCCCGTTATGGCCTCCACTATGGCGCTCGACAGGGTGCGGGTCTTGTCGACGCGCTTTTTGTTCTGCTTGTTGGCCCGTTTCTGCAAGAGGGGCACCAGAAACAGGACGATGGGGTATATGGACAGGGAGACGACGGCCAGAAGGGGATGTAGCAAAAGAAGGTACACGGCAAAGCCCAGGAGGGTGAGCACATTGGTCACGGGAACCGCCACGGCCATCCCGACGAAGTACCCCATCGAGGTCAGCTCGGTGAGCAGGGATGCAACGACCGTCCCGGGCTGGGTCTTCCTGAAGAAGCTCAGCGGCAGCGTCAGGATGTGGTGGTAAAGGTCCTTCCTCACGGCAGCGAGGGCCCGCTGGCCGATGAGCGTCTGGAGGATGTTGATGACGAATTTGAGCAGGCTCGCGCCCACCACCGCCGCCAGGTAGAGCCCGCAGTATAGAAACAGCAGATCCATTTCCTTCAGGCGTATGGCTTCGTTGATGACCCTTTTTTGCATCTCCAGGGGAAGCACCCTCATGAAAACCATGACGAGGATCACCAGCAGGAGAAGCCCCTGGAGCTTGAGACTGCTCCTCAATATCCACGAGAAGAGAGACCTCTTCACAACGGGAACATCGGTTGCTTTCATGGGAAACGGCTCCGTGGCGACGGTGTTGGTCTCGGCGACCATGGCGCGTGGCCGGGGCTTTGTGTGAAAGGCTTCGGCAGACGCAGGCAAAGTAATGTCCGAATTGCAGCAATTGTCAACAACTATGCGGGTGAACGAAAAGGAAACAGGCATTGAGGAGCAGTCGGGAGAACCCGGTTTGAGGGGCCGGTGCAGGTGCTACGCCCGGTGAGCCCGGAAGGACCTGCCCACCCTGTGATCCGGGCCTTGGTCGCCGGGCGTACGGTTCGTCCGGACGGGAGGCGGGGCTTTTCAGCCGTGGCCGGATAGGCTAATGGTAGCGATGGCAGGAAGGGGGAGTTTTCGGGTAGGCCGGGGCTATCTGGAGTCGGGGGGCCGGGCGGCAATTCCCTCTCCGATTCACTGTCAGGGTCGTTGTGGCAAAGTACCTTGGGATTCGCCAAGCGGGTGCTCGAGGACCCGGTCTTGGCCCAGGCGGTGGCCAAGTTGGGAGGCGCACGACACATCGCTGGGCGGGCTGGTCCCGAGCGCGAAGGAATCACGAAGGAGGATGGACGTATCCCGGGAGAAACGGACCGAAAGGAGGCGCACACATGAAGGAAAAGTACGATGTGGTGGTGGGCATCCCTTCTTACAACGAAGCGCGGACCATAGGTCACGTGACGCAGATGGCCGGGCAAGGGCTGCAAAAGTACTTCTCCGGGAAACGAGGTGTCATCGTGAATTGCGACAACCACAGTCCCGACAACACTGCCGAGGCCTTTCTCTGCTCCGAAACGCCGGTGCCCAAGAAGTACCTCTCCACCCCCGAGGGCGTGCTTGGAAAAGGCAACAACTTCTACAACCTTTTCCGGTTCTGCATGGAGGTGCAAGCCGAGACGGTGATCGTTGTGGACGCGGACCTGCGCTCCATCACACCGCAGTGGGTGCACTACCTGGGGGGGCCCATACTGAGAGGGTACGATTTCGTGACCCCCCTCTATTCGAGGCATCAGTTCGACGGCACGATCACCAACCACATATGCTATCCTCTCATCCATGCCCTGGCCAACCTGGACGTGCGCCAGCCCATCGGGGGAGACTTTGCCTTTTCCCCGAGGCTCTGTGCTCACTGGCTGGAACAGCCATGGACCGATTCGACCCGGCATTACGGGATCGACATATTCATGTCGCTCAACGCCCTGCTCGGACAGTTCAAGGTCTGTCAGGCAGGACTGGGGAGCAAGGTGCATAATGCCAGCGCCCCCAAGCTGGGTAAGATGTTCGAGGAGGTGGTGTACACCCTGTTCTCCACGCTGCTGGCCCACCGGTCCAGGTGGCTCGGCGCCTGCGTGGAAAAGGGAACGCGGCCCATATGGCAGGACGAGGTGGTCGAGCTCGAAGTGTTCGGGAAAAAGAAGCTGGAAGAGCCCCAGTCCCTGCAAGTGGATATGCTCAAGCTCAAGGCGGATTGCCGCGAGGAATATGCCAAATACGAGCTCCTCGTGAAGCGATACCTCAGCTCCTATGCCTATGAACAGATACGCACCATGTTCCTGATGGATCACTACACCATGGACACGATGCTGTGGTCCCAGATCGTTTACACGCTTCTCTATCTTTTCGATGATGCGTCTGAGGAACAGAAGAGGGACATAATAAACGTCTTCAAGCCCTTGTATTTCAGCAGAAGCTTATCGTTCAACTATCAGACATGGCGTTACAGCGTGGTTTATGCCGAAAACGAGATAAAAAGGCAGGCCCTGGCCTTCGTCTCCCAGAAACCGTACCTGCTGGGGCTGTACCTGGGAACGGACCGGGACAACCTGGTGGTATGAGGCACCGCACCGGACCGGGGCGCCCGGCCCCCTTCCCCGGGCAGGGCATCGAACCCGTTTCGCGTGCCGGCTGCAATTGACACTGCTCCACCTGTTCGATTATGTTTTTTTCCGGCAGCTTGAGAATCACCGTTCGGCCCTGATCATGGTTCCGGCTGGGCGGTACCGGTGCTGATTCGGGGCGACAGGCAAGAAGAATAGCATCCTCCATTGCTTCGCCTCTCCTCCGAGCGCGGGCATCCTGCCCCCATCCACGCCGCAGGGCGGATGAGACGCCCCCACACCCAGGCCGAATAAGGAGACCCGACCGGCCGGAACCATGAAAAAGGCCCACCACCCGCGTCCACACAACAGCGAGAGGAGGAAGGCAGTGGCCAAAGCAAGTGTCAAGGACATGGAAATCGCTTACAACGTCAGGGGATCGGGCGATCCCCTCTTTCTCATCGGCGGCTACACCATGACCAAGGAGGGATGGGAGCCCCATGCAGAGGCCCTGTCGAAGCATTTCCGGGTCGTTTGTTTCGACAACCGGGCGGTAGGGGAAAGCACGGTCCCGTCCGAGCCTTTCACCATAGCCGACATGGCTTCGGATACGGTGGGGCTCATGGACGCCCTGGGGATGGACAGGGCGCATTTCTTCGGTGTGTCCATGGGGGGGCTCATCGCCCAGGTTCTGGCCTTGGACCATCCCGGCCGGGTCCTGAAGGTGGCCCTTGGCTGCACCACCCATGGGGGAAGGCACGCGGTTCAACCGGCAAAGGAAGTGATGGCGGCTCTGGGCAGTGCCGCGGACCCGAACGTACCGGCAGAGCAGGCCATTCGGATGCGTCTTCCCATCGTCTATTCCGAGCGCTTCTTGCGGGAAGAACCCCAGAAGGTGGAAGAAACGGTGCGGATTTCCCTCAAGTATCAACCCACACCCAAAGGTGCCGAAGCCCAAATGGCGGCTCTGAGCGTGTTCAATGTGAAAAGGCGGTTGGCGGAGATACGCTGCCCGGTTCTTGTCATCACCGGTAGCGAGGACAGGATGATGCCCCCTGAGAACTCGAGGCTGCTATCGGAGGGAATCCCCGGAGCCGAGCTGTACACGGTGGAAGGCGCAGGACACGGGTTCTACCAGGAAAAACCCGAGGAGGTGCACAGGGTTCTCTTTGATTTCTTCAAGAAATGACACGGATGCCCTGTGGGTCGTCTCCGTTTGCGGTCCCGCCTTTGCGGCGGGACCGCTTGCCCATAGGGAGAAAGAGCGCCTTCTTCTCATGGGTGAGGAAACGTTCCCAAGCAACGGCACGTACCTGTTCGCCCAGCACAAGATTCGGCAGACCACCCTTTTCCAACTCCTGAAAATTGCGCACCCCGAAACGAAGGTGTACTGCGGACCGAGGCAACAAACCGCCATCCTGAGCCCATTTTGCTTGTCCTTGATCGCCAAGGGCCCCGGGGGCCCGTCACGGGGCAGGGGGTCTACCCGGTGAGCTCGAAACGTATTGCAGAAGATCCCATCCGGCTTATATTCAGCAGTATGTTACCGGCGGGTTGAGGCGTTGGGGGAGTTTCGAACCAGCCCGGCCCGGGAAGGGTCCGTGGTGCTGGAGGGGATTGCGCGCAGCGCCCTGGATCTTGCCCTGGAAACGGCCCGCAGATGCAGGTGGAACGACGTGGGGGTGGATATCTGCCTGTAGGCAGCGGGCGTTCGTGCTGCAAGCCAACATGAAATACGGAAGGGAAGGTTTCCACAAGGCGGGGATCGACTGCTTACGCCTCACGGAAACGCTGATGGAGCATGGCAGGATTTGATGACAAGGTACTGAAGCGCATCCGGCAGGCCCTGGAGCAAAGGGAAGATTGCGTGTTTTCCCCCTGGGCTGCCCCAAGCGAAACGGGGAAACGCCGCAGGGCCGAAAGGAGGCTGGAGCAGGACTACCGGCAGGCCTTTTCCCTGGACGTGGACCGCATTCTCCACAGCCGGGCCTATACGCGCTATATCGACAAGACCCAGGTCTTTTACCTCATACGCAACGACCACATCACCCACCGGGTTCTGCACGTGCAGCTCGTTTCCAAGATAGCCCGCACCATCGGCCGCTTTTTGAGGCTCAACGAGGACCTCATCGAGGCCATCGCCCTGGGCCACGACATCGGCCATGCGCCTTTCGGTCACGACGGGGAGCGCTTCCTCTCCGTGTTGTGCAGGGAGCACGGCATCGCGTCTTTTCTCCACAACATCCAAAGCGTGCAGTTCCTCGACAGGGTCGAGAGAAAGGGAGAGGGCTGGAACCTGTGTCTTCAGACCCTCGACGGAATCCTTTGCCACGACGGGGAGGTCCATGAGCGGGTCCTTTCACCCAAGGAAACCAAGACATTTTCCGACATGGACCGCGAGATGGAGCGGAAACGTAACGATCCGGATTCTCCTTTGTTTCCCATGACCCTGGAGGGGTGCGTGGTGCGGATGGCGGACACGGTGAGTTACATCGGCAGGGATATCGAAGACGCCATCCGTCTTGATCTGGTCAAGAGGTCCGATCTGCCGCGCCGGAGCACGGAGGTGCTGGGAGAAACCAACGGGACCATCGTGTACCATCTTGTGACCGACATGCTGCAAAACAGCGTGGATCGTCCCTACGTGGCCTTCGGCGAGCAGGTTTCCGAGGCACTGGGAATCCTCAAGGATTTCAACGTGGAAAGGATCTACTTGAACCCGAAGGTCAAGAGACAGACCGGACGCATCGAGACGCTCTTCCGTATCCTTTTTGAGCGGTTTCTGGACGATCTGGAAAAGGACAACCGCTCGTCGGTGATCTTCTCCGGTTTCCTGGAAGACAAGTCCCCCGCCTATACGCACGCCCACAAGAAAGAAGAGATCGTCAGGGATTTCATAGCGGGAATGACCGACCGGTATTTCCTGCGTCAGTGTCCCGAGGACCTCAGGCCCCGAGCGCAGTGAAAGCGTACGAAGACAGAACCTATCGCAACCTGGGCACGCGGAAAGGGTTGGTCTGCTTCCGGGTGGTGGTGCAGGAGACGGACCTGTGGGTACAAGCGCAGACGCGCCTGGATGCCCTGGCGAGGGAATGGGTCCTTGTCATCCGAACCCAACTGGACCGGTTCATCGATCGGCACCCGGAGTTCGCCGCGACGCTGCTGCCCTGGTCCCTGGAAGAACCGGCCCCGGAAATCGTCAGGATCATGGCCGCCGCGGGCCTTGCGACCCATGTGGGACCCATGGCAGCCGTAGCCGGCGCCTTTGCCGAGCTGGTTGGAAGACGCTTGTTGGAAAAGAGCCGGGAAGTGATCGTCGAAAACGGGGGTGACATCTTCCTCAAGACAGAAGGTGAGGTCACGGTAGGCGTGTTCGCCGGCAAGTCCCCGCTGAGTGATAGGATCGGGATACGGTTTCCTGGAGGGCAAACGCCCCTTGGTGTGTGCACGTCTTCGGGCACCGTGGGACATTCCCTGAGCCTTGGGAAAGCCGACGCGGTGGTCGTGGTGGCACCTTCCTGTGCCCTGGCGGACGCGGCGGCCACGTCCATCGGCAACCATCTCACCCTATCGACCCGGATACCGGAGGCTCTCGGTTTTGCCAGGACCGTTCCGGGGCTCCGCGGCGTCATGGTAATCATGGGGGAGAAGATGGGAGTGTGGGGCGATCTGGAAGTCGTGCCGCTCAAAGGGAAAAATGCCTTGAGTTTTGGGCGTGGTGGTAATAGGATTTGAAGTGATGAAGCACTCTACAGGCATACGGGCAACGACTCTTGGAAGGCCGCTGGCATGAAAACGATGTGGGCGCCCTGGCGCATCGATTACATATTGGGTGAAAAGGAAGAAAGGTGCATCTTCTGTCTTGCCATGGGAGAGCGCAGCGAACTCACTCTTTTCAAGGGCCATGGTTCCATGGTGGTGATGAACAAGTACCCTTACATAAACGGTCATCTGCTGGTTGCTCCCACCCGGCACATCGCCTCGTTGGAAGAGTTGTCCGTGAAAGAGATGGCCGTCCTGCTCAAGACGGTGGAGCAGTCCGTGGCCGTAGTCAAGAAGGTTATGAAACCCGATGGCTTCAACATCGGTTTGAACCTGGGAAAAGTGGCGGGCGCCGGTGTAGAGGAACACCTTCATTTCCACATAGTCCCCCGCTGGTTCGGCGACACGAACGCACTTGCCGTGTTTGCCGATGTGCGTGTGATCCCTGAGCACCTGGAGGCCACTTACGGCAATCTGAAACCTCATTTCGACAGGCTGGACCCCGGCCTCTGGGAGTAGAAGGGCTTTCAGGCAACGTGCCTGTGGACAGTTGCAGGGACGCGTCGGAAAACCCCTTAGGAGGGCATCGGGGCCTTGGCGGCAGGAAGGTGCCCGGTGAACCGATTCAAGATCGTCCTGTGGTTGTTGGTTTTGGGGTTTGCGGCTCTGGTGGTGTACCAGAATCTGGATTTTTTCAGTGCCGCACGTTCTCTGCGTATCGATCTGGGCGTGACAGTCTACCATACACCCGAGATCGCCTTGGGCCTGTACTTTCTCGCCGTGTTTCTGATCGGTCTTCTGGCAGCCTATTTCGCGAGTCTTGGGCAACGCTTCCGCAGCCGCCAGACTGTCCGGGCCCTCAGGGAGGAAATGGAGGCCATGAAAGCCCAAACCCCCTTGAGCCCCGGCAAGGAATCCCCGGATGAGCCGATTCAAACCGCCGTCTCCCACGGGGCGAACGGCAATGTGGGATAGCCCGAAGGCCGGGGCGGCCCGACCGCCGGGTGCCGCGGCGTCGGGGCCTTGAGGCTCCCGGCACAGGTTTTGTCCATGACACCTCCAAAAACCACCCCCATGTTCGAGCAGTACCTGGCCATCAAGGCGGAGTATCCTGATGCCATCCTCTTTTTCCGCATGGGGGATTTCTACGAGATGTTTTTCGAAGACGCACAGACCGCATCCAAAGCCCTGGAGATTGCACTGACGTCCCGGAACAAGAACGACGCCGCACCCGTTCCCATGTGCGGTGTCCCCCATCATGCCGCGGATACCTATATCGCACGCATGATCCAGCAGGGATACAAGGTGGCGGTATGCGACCAGGTGGAAGATCCTGCATCGGCAAAGGGGCTCGTGAAGCGTGAGGTGGTGCGGGTTGTGACCCCTGCCATGGTGGTGGACCAGGCATTCCTGGACGCGAAGGCGAACAACTTCGTGTGTGCACTCACCCGGGACCGTGAACGTTTCGGTCTTGCCTATCTGGATATCTCCACGGGCATTTTCGCGGTCACCGAAACGCCCGACCTGGATGCCGCCATCCAGGAGACCCTCCGCCTGGGTCCCAGGGAACTGCTCATGCCCGACGACTTGGCGCAGGACCCCGCCTTTTCCGGTCTGCGGCCGCCCAGTCTGGCTGCATCCCTCACCTATATGGAGCAGGAGGTTTTCGACCCGCAGAAAGGGCACGAAAGACTCTTGGAGCAGTTCAGGACGGCCTCTTTGGAGGGATTTGGCTGCGAGAACTTACGGGCGGGCCTGGGTGCGGCAGGGGCACTGCTTCACTACGCGCAGCACACGCAGAAACAGGAAATCCGCCACATCGGGAAGATCGCTCCGTATAGCCTCGATGCATTTCTGTGGATCGACGAGGGATCCATCCGGAATCTCGAGCTGGTCAAGAACCTCAGGACCGGAGGCCCCCAGGGGACGTTGCTGGCCATTCTGGACGCCACCATCACGTCCATGGGCGGAAGGCTCTTACGCCAATGGCTGCGACAGCCTCTTCTGGATCCGGAGGTCATAAACGCAAGGCTCGACGCCGTCGAAGAGGCGGTGAACCATTCGACGGCCCGCGATGGGGTCCGGCGTGTGCTGGCATCGGTTTACGACCTTGAAAGGCTCAGGAGCAGAATCGTTCTGGGGCAGTGCAACGGGAGGGACCTGCTGGCCCTCAAGAATTCGCTCCGGCAACTGCCCGACGCATGGTCCGGGCTGGCGTGTTTCGCCTCGGCGCTGCTGCGTTCCGACGCCCTGAACGATCCCCTTTCCGATGTGGTTGAATGCATAGAAGAGGCCGTCAGCGAAGAGGCCCCTGCCACCATCCGGGAGGGAGGGATTATCAAGCAGGGGTTTGACCCGGAACTGGACGAATTGATCCGGATCACGACAGACACCAAGGGATGGATCCTCGCACTGGAAGGCGAGGAAAAGAAGAGGACGGGGATTGCCTCTTTGAAGGTGCGTTTCAACAAGGTCTTCGGTTATTATATCGAGGTGCCCCAAACGCAGTCCAGGCTGGTTCCTGAGCATTACGTCCGGAAACAGACGCTGGTAAACGCCGAACGCTATATCACCGACGAGCTCAAGACCTTTGAGACCAAGATCCTGGGTGCCGAAGAGAGGAGAACCGCACTGGAATACGAGCTGTTCTGCTCCGTGAGGGACCGGGTGGCCGCCCAGAGCGAGCGGATTGGCAGGGCCGCGGCTTTCCTGGCACTGGCCGATGTGGTGCTGGCACTGGCCGATGTCGCGGATCAAAACGGGTACAAACGCCCCAGGGTGGATACGGGCGGCGGCATCGCACTGATGGACGCACGGCACCCGGTGGTGGAGAAGATGCTCTCGGGCCAGAGGTTCGTGCCCAACTCCATCGTGCTGGACGACGAGGAAAACCAGGTGCTCATCATCACGGGACCCAACATGGCGGGCAAATCCACCGTGCTGCGTCAGGTGGCCCTGGGGGTGATAATGGCCCAGATGGGGTCATTCGTTCCTGCAAGGGAAGCCGTCATCGGTGTGGTGGACAGGATCTTTACCAGGGTGGGCGCCCTTGACAACCTCTCCCAGGGGCAGAGCACCTTTATGGTGGAAATGCAGGAGACGGCCAACATCCTGAACAACGCCACGCCCAGGAGTTTGGTGATCATGGACGAAATAGGGCGGGGCACCAGCACATTCGACGGGCTGAGCATCGCCTGGGCCGTGGCCGAATACCTCCATGACCACCAGGCAAAGGGCGTAAAGACCCTTTTTGCGACCCATTACCACGAGCTCACGGACCTTTCTCTGACCAAGGAAAGGGTGAAGAACTGGAACATCGCCGTGAAGGAGTGGAACGACGAGGTGATCTTCCTGCGCAAGCTGGTCAAGGGGGGCACGAACCGTAGCTACGGGATCCAGGTGGCGCGGCTTGCGGGAATACCCGCCCAGGTGGTGGAGAGGGCCAAGCAGGTCCTGCGGTTCATCGAAGAGAGCGAGACGGCGCGGGTGGGGCGTATGGTCCGTTTGGAGAGCAAGCGTCCCCGGGCGGCTCCCCTGCAGCGCAGTCTCTTTCCCGCGCCGGAAGAGGTGCTCGTGGAAGGGCTCAAGGAGCTTGACATCGCCAATATGACCCCGGTGCAGGCTCTCACCACACTGGACTGCTTGCAGAGAAAGGTACGAGCCCTGTCGGGCGACGGCCGGGGGTGCGCGCAAAGAAAGGTCGCGGAAACGCAGGGAGGGCCTCTGCGTTCGACGGCAGCAGTAGAGCCGCCGCGGCCTGCTTTGTTGCAGGACGACAGCCACAGCGTTTGAAGATGGAGCGTCGGAGGGGCATGGATACAAGCAAACGCGCGGCCGCCCGGAGATGGGTGATCCTGGTGGTGGGAGCCTTTCTGTCGACCTTGTGCTGCCCGGACGTGGGCAGCCTCGCGGCCACCCCCCGGGAGTTGTACGCCGATGCCCAGGCGTGCCACAGGCGCCTTGTTGCCAGCAGCAAGAAGATGGAGCGGCGGGACCTCTGGATCGCGTGCATCGAGCGTTTTCAGCGCGTGTACAAGCAAGATCCCGACGGACCCTATGCCGCTGCGGCCCTTCACATGACCGGGGTGTTGTACGAGCAATTGCACGCCATCTCCGGAAGGCAGTCCGACCGCCTGGAGGCCCTCGATTGCTTCCAAAGAATCTGCAAACGCTATCCGACCAGTTCCTACTGCGGGAAATCGTCCGGTTCCCGGACCCAAGCGACGCCGAAGCGCTCCCTCAAACAACGCACCAGGGCGGCCGCCGCCCATTCGGAAACGAGCGCCGCCCCCCCCGAAGCACCTGCGGAGCCGAAAAACCACAGGGAGAAAAGGCAGGGCCCTTCCCGGGAACCCGAGAGAGAGCAACTCTCCCATCTGGTAAACGTCACGGGTCTTCGGTTCTGGTCCAACCCCACTTACACCAGGCTTGTCATCGATGCCGAAGGGACCGCCGACTTCACGCACCACTTGCTCAAGAAAGACCCGACGCTGGGAAAGCCGCAGCGCCTCTTTGTGGACCTGAAAAACTGCCAGGTGGGCAAAGGCCTCCAAACGACCGTTCCCATCCAGGACGATCTGTTGACCCAGGCCCGGGCCGGGCAGTACACCCAGGACACGGTGCGGGTGGTCCTGGACACCAAGTCGTTCGAGTCCTACAAGGTTTTCTCCCTCAGGGACCCTTTTCGCGTGGTTATCGATGTACGCGGCACCCAGCAGCAGGCTCCGGAGAGGGAACCCGTCCTGGCCGAGAAGTCTCCACCGGGTAAGAAGGCGGCGCCTGGGGCCCTGGCCAAGCAGCTTGCCCTGGGCGTCAGACGCATTGTGGTGGATGCGGGTCACGGGGGGAAGGACTTCGGAGCGCCGGGGTACCACAGGGGGGTTCACGAGAAAGTGGTGGTGCTTCAGATCGCCAAGAGACTGGCCCGGAAGATACGGGAACAGACAGGCTGCGAGGTGATCCTCACCAGAGACAGGGACCGATTTCTGACCCTGGAAGAGCGCACCGCCATCGCCAACACCAGGAATGCGGATCTTTTCATCTCGATACACACCAATGCCTGCCCCAGTGGGGCGGGATACGGGATCGAGACCTATTTTCTCAATCTGGCCACCGACGACGACTCCATCATGGTGGCGGCCAGGGAAAACGCCACCTCCGCCAAGAACATCAGCGACCTCCAGACCATCTTGCAGGACCTGATGCAAAACTCGAAGATCAACGAGTCGAGCCGGCTCGCCGGTTTTGTGCAGGACTCGGTCTGCCGCCATCTTGCCAGGAAATACAGTAACATAAAGGACAAAGGCGTGAAGCAGGCCCCCTTCTACGTCCTTTTGGGGGCCCAGATGCCGGCCGTGCTGATCGAGACGTCCTTTATCAGCAACAGCCGCGAGTCCAAGCGCCTGACCGACCCCGCGTACCAGGAGGAGCTGTGCGACGGCATCGTGGCGGGCATCGTGCGGTATATCAAAGACATCAGCCCCGCGGTCCTGGCCCGGCCCGAACGGGGACCGGAGAAAGAGACATGACCGGCCTGCCTCTCACCGTCGCACGGGTTTGTTCTTCCACGCGGCTTTCACCGCTTCCACGGCAGCGTTCATGGGAAGGTTCCCCAAGTTGACCAGCAGATCATAGTTGAGGGGGTCCGAGGTGTCTGTGTGGAAGTACTTGCGCACAAAGGCCCGACGCTCCGCGTCCTCCTTGCTCACCAGCTTCCTGGCTTCTTCCTGTGAGATCTCCCGGTCCTGCGCCCAGCACGTGATGCGGTCGGCAAGGGGAGCCACTACGCGTATGCGCAGGGTGCGTGCCGGAGGCAGCACGAAGCACGCCCCTCTTCCCACGATGACGGCCTTGCCGTGCTCACCGATGGTCCCCGTGACCTTCATGAGCACCTTGAGATACTGGTCGGGCCACAAGTCCCTGCCGCTGACCAGGGAGGCGATCCAGTCATCCAGAAACGAATGCCCTTTCTCGTCGAGCGTTTCGATGATGGCCTCGCTCTGCTCGGCACTCTCGGCGATTTGGTTGAGGATCTCGCGGTCAAAAAGATCCAGGTCGAGCTCCTCGGCGAGCTTCCTGGCCAGAACCACCCCGGCGCTGCCCGCCTCCCGCGAGATAGTGATGAGGGGAGGAAGCCACGTTTCCTTTTGCTTCCTCTCCAACTGCCTGCGCATTTCCCATTTTTTTATCTGTTCCTCGACCATTTCCTGGGCGGAACGTGTGGATTGATGTCGCATGCCGCCTCCTTTCGGGTGTGACGGGGTTTACACCCCACGTCTCTTTTCATGGAAATACTTTTAGCAAGGGCCGTACCAGGCGTCCCTGAAAGGGACCGCGAATTTTTTTCTCGTATTATCCGTTGATTGGAAGGGCGTGCCCCTTGCGGGATGCCGCGGGGGCCTTCGCAACTGTCCGCAAGCAGCGGACAGTGTCCATGGTCCAAGACGGGCGGCCTATCCGGGTTTGAGCACCAGGAAATAGAGCGCCCCTTCTTCCCGCATGTGCCCGGCCGCAGTTTCCGCAAAGGGCCCGCCACCCCAAAAAAGATCCACCCTCCCCGGCCCTTTGATGACCCCCCCTGTGTCCTGATTGAGCACGAACCTGCCGAACCCCGTCCACCTCGAAATGGTGCCCCGGGCATCCAGCAGGGGCTTGCGGCTGACGATGAACGCGGGCGCCGCCATGGGAAAAAGCCTCTTGTCGGTGGCCACGGACCGCCCCCCTGTCAGGGGGACATCGAGACATCCCAGAGGCCCCCTTTCCGCGAATCGGAAGAAAACATAGCTGGGGTTGTGGGAAAGGATGCGCTCCATGAGGTGCGGGTTTGCCCGCAGGTAGTCCTTTATCCTTTGCATGGACATCTCGTCGCTGGGGACCCTCCCCTCATCCATGAGCAGTTTTCCTATGCTCCGGTAGGGATGCCCGTTGGTCCCGTCGTAATGGACATGGAACACACGGCCATCATCCAACAGAAGCCTTCCCGAACCCTGCACGTGCAGGAAAAAAAGATCGAGGGGATCCGGCACCCAGGCAAGCTCCAGGTCCCTGTAGGCAAGCCGTCCCTCCACATCGATCTGCCTGCGGGTGAAGTAGGGCACCACGGTCTGTCCGGTGTAGCGGCCCGCAAGGGATTCGCCTGCGTATTTGGGCGCGAACAGCCCCAGGTCGATGCGCACCAGGTCGTCGGGCCTCCTGTAAACGGGATAACGGCACTGGGCAGTGGGGGCCAGGCATCCTGCTATCACCGGCTCATAGTACCCTGTGAAAAGGACGTGCCCCTTTCCGTCGCTGCCCACGGACCGGTACACCCGGTAATCCCGTTTCACTGCCCGTTGCAGCGTTTCCGCAGAAGGGCCGCTGCGCAGAAGGGAACCGAAAGCTTCCAGGGTGTCGATGAGGTGCGCGGCAGTGAACCGATCCGGCCCGAATTGGAAAGCGGTCTGCGGATCGAGCCGCCTAAGGTACTCCAGGCTGGCCCCTACCGCCTGTTCGAATGTGTCGGCGGGCATGTCGTCCGTGAAAAGGGGATACTCATGGGGCTGCAGGCGCCTGAGCGCCTTGTCGGCAGTGGTCGGGGGCTGGAAAGTGGCACATCCGGCCGCCAAAAAGGCAAGCACCAGGGCGCACGCCCCGAGACCGCACTTGGACAGTGCATCTCCCACGGAATCAGGATGCTGTACGCTGCTAACGGTCATGGGGCCACCCGGAACTCATCAGGAAGGGTTCCGCAGCTCGTTGAGGGCAGTGAAGACATCCTGCCTCGTGGCCTCGGGATGACGGGAAAGGTAATCGGAAATGACATATGCCGCGAAGGCGCTGGAAATGGAAGTGCCCGCGTAGGTGCCGGGGTCCCCTTTGTACCCTACGGGCAGCGTGGCAAAACCCGGAGCGTGAAGGGTGACGAAACTCCCGTAATTGGACTCGGTCCACGACTTGCCGTCCGGGTCGAGTGCCCCGACCCCGATAACGGAAGAGTACGCTGCCGGGTAAACGGGCTTTCCCGTGGGCGCATTGCCGGCCGAGGCAACGACCACAAGGCCCTTGGACGCTGCGTGATCGAGGGCCTCTTCCAGAAAGCGGCTCCGTGTTTCGGAGCCCCAGCTCAGATTGAGCACACGGGCTCCATTTTGCAGGGCGAAGCGGATGCTGTCCATGATGACCTTGTCGCAAGTGTGCCCTTCGTCGTCAAAGACCCGTATGGCTATCACCTGAGTGCGCAGGGAGGATTCGTTATGCACGCCCAGGGGGTGCACCGCACCCGATGCGATCAATGCCATCTGGGTTCCGTGACCCAGAGAATCGGAAAGGGGTTGGTCAGGGTCCAGGGCGTCGAGGGAAGCCGTGACCCAATCTTCCAGGAGGCAATGGCGCGCAAGCCCCGTGTCCAAGACCGCAACAGGCGCCTTTGCCTCTCGTGAGGCAAGGGTCGAAGGTGCATCGCCAAAACCCGAGCCACCGGCGGTTCGATGGGGCGGCGCCACGGGATAGGCATTATTGGGCTCGGCGACGTCCACTTCCCCGTGGGCGGCCATACGGCGGGTCAAAGAGGGAACATCGGTGCCTTCCGGTAACCGGATTCTGTAATATCCGGTTTCAGGAAAAAATTCCAGCACGACGGCTCCCGACTCGCCCAGGAGCCTCTGGAAGGCGGCATGGTCCCCATCCGTCTTGGGGCGGACCAACATCTCGTCCCGAACATAGAGGGACCCGTCTGCGGGGTTCCTGGCGATGGACAACACGGAGCGTCGGGGAAGGGGCTGCACCCGGTCCTCCTCCCCACGCCGGAAAACACGGATCTCGGCCAGTCTCGAGCCGGCGCCGCCGAGTCGGGGGGCCGATTCCCAAACGAGAACGTGGTCCAAGGATCGCAGCAGCGAATCGAGGGCCTGCTGAAGCTGCCTGTTGTCAAACGAGGCCGATACGGGTGGATTGAGATCCGGATCGATGAACACGCGAACCCCGTGCCCGGCGATGCGCTGCAAAACGGATTGGAGCGGGACGTGGCGGGCATGCAAGGTCAGCGTGCTGCCGGTGAACGCGAAGCGCAGCTCTTCGGCGGAAGCTGCCGAAACCATCAGGAAAAGGAAGAGGCAGACCCAAGCAGCAACACCCACGCCACCCCGCGCCAGCCGGGAGGTGGAGACAAACGGTCGTAAGGTCGATTCAGCAACCATCTCAAGATGCCCTAAAAAACCGTCACTGGAGGTGGGGCATGCCCCGTTCGGCCACGATCATCGCTTCGGCCCCCCCCCACCGGTCGGCATTGCCCCGCCCGCCCTCAGGCGCCGCCGCAAGACCCTACCACACGGTCCAGTATGGAGTCCAGGGCCACCGCAAAGGGGGAGCTGCCGTTGACCCCCATCACCGGGGTGCCTGCGTCGCAGTACCGCACCACCTCCGGGTCGAAGGGAATGCTTCCCAGAAAGGCGATTCCCATCCGTCTGGCCGTCCTTTCGGTTTCGCCAGCGGGAAACAGCTCGATACTCTTGCCACAGTGGGGACACGCAAAGGCCCCCATGTTCTCGATGAGGCCGCAGATTCCCATCTTGACGGTCTGGCAGAAGTGGATCGACTTGCGCACGTCGGCCAGGGCGACCTCCTGGGCAGTGGCCACTATGATCGAACGGGCGTCGGGAATGACCTGCGCCACCGTGAGGGGCTCATCACCGGTGCCCGGTGGTGAATCGATGACCAGGTAGTCGAGCTGCCCCCATTGCACGTCGGCGATGAACTGACGGATGACGCCTGTCTTGGCCGGTCCTCTCCAGATGACCGCATGGTCCCCTTCGGGCATGAGGGCCTGTACCGACACCACCTTCAGGTTCTGCCCAAAGGACCATGGCTCGATGAAACTGTCCTGGGTGATGTTGAGAAGCCCCTTTATCCCCATTATTTTGGCAATGCTCGGCCCGTGAAGGTCCACATCCATGAGGCCCACCCTGGAGCCTCTGGCGGCAAGGGCCACGGCCAGGTTGGCGGCGATGCTGCTCTTGCCCACGCCTCCTTTGCCGCTCATGACCAGCAGCTTGTGGCGGATCTTGGCCAGCGAGCTTTCGATGATCTTGTCCTGAAGGTTGTGGGCCATGTTGCCCCCACCCTTGCCGCTTGCGGGGCAGGAGGCCCCTTCTGCTTTTTCATTCATAGGTCGTTCGTTCTCCTTTTCATTCATGTTTCGCAGTCCGGGTCACCTTTTCCGCCAGCCGGAAGCCGGGAAACGGCTTCCAGGCTGTGCCGCAGGTGGCTTCCGGACCAGTAGATCCGGCCACAACGGGGACACGACGTGAAGCGGTGGTGGGTGGTTGCGATGTAATCGGGCACCCGACCCACCACCGAATCCCTTTCGACGGGCTGCACCGGATCGTTGCAGCGCAGGCATCGCGAAAAGACGCGCCCTTCTTGCAGCGGCAGGTTCAGGGTTGTGAGCACGTAGCGCAACTGCTCCATGGGATCGTCCATTGCGATCCACACCATGGGGCCTTCGGGCGCCTTTCCGATGAGCCGGGTCATGCGGGTGAGCAGCACCCGCCCCCGCCGAGTCAGCGCGAGCAGGTCCTCTCCGCTGAGGCCGGGTTCGTAAAGGGTGTCGTAGCCAAGGAGCCGCAACCACTTGACGAGTTTTCCCAGGTTCTCATCCGCCACGAACCGGGGAAGGTTTCCGTCACCTGCAGTGGTGGATGCCCCTTGCATCAGTTCTCCGTTTGGACTCCCGGTGGCGTTTCCAGACGAAAGGCTGCGTTGTCTACGGGAGCATTGGGCCAGAATCGCTCGATCGTGATTTCCACTTCGGCGCCGCTGTCAACGGTGACCCGGATGCTCCGGGGTATTTCCATACCGCCGACTTGCAAGCCCGGCCCAAATTCCACCCCGTACGCTTTCGCTCCCAGGGCGCCCCAAAAAACGGCACGGACCGGTTCGTTTGTCCCGGCGTCGAACCAGATTCTTTGCCGGACCCCGCCCCATTGCCCCTTCAGGGCCAAAACGTATCCGCCGGAGTCCCCACTCTCATCAGGCTCCCATTTGGAAACCTCGGCCCGATGGTGCGCCGCCAGGGGGATCCGCCCCGAGAGCAGCAAGACCAGATCTTCTACGGAAAGGGGGACCCCCAGAAACCTGCCGATGTTCTTTGCGGTGGGCCGCCCTGTCAGGAACTGGCCTGAGGCCCGGGCATCGAAAAAGAAGCTTTCCCCGTTCGCCGCGAAGACGGCCATGGGCTGCCGGAAAGGATTGAGAAGCTCCACCCGGAGCCGATCCCTGCCGGACCCGAGCCACGCCGTCCGGTAACTCTCCCTGCGCCCTCCCGTGGTGAGCCGCACGCGCCCCAGGGCCTTGAAAGTCATCAGCAGCGCGTCTTTTCCCCGCAAGGAGGCAAGAAGTGCCTCTGGATTCGGCAGCCGGGATTCCGGCTTCACGGCACGCCTCGGCCCGCATGCCCAAATTCCCGAAAGCAAGAACACCCAGACGAGCAGGGCGAGAGAGGCCCCCCGCAGGGGTATCCTTCTTGGGCTCCACGTGGATCTTTCGCTGGCCCGGAGCTCCAAAGTGGTTTGATGCATGCTCGCCATAGTGAACATTATCTCATAATTTCTTTTGGTGCATGTGTCAAGGAACGCGGCCGGGCGGAGAAACCGCTTGCCCGGGCTTCTTGGCCACCTTGCGACTCAGGGCCAGGGCCGCGGGCAGCCCCAGCAGGGTGAGGAAGCCGGCGACCACGAACACATCGCCGAAGGCGCGGGTCTGAGCGCTTTTCTGGACAAGGCTCAGGACGGTGCCCCGGGCCGCCTCCATGGCCGGCCCCCCGCCGTAGCCCAAGGACAGGGCGGTTTCCCGCAGCACGGACAGCGTGTGCCCGGCCCCATCTGCCAGTGCGGAAAGTCTTTCCAGGTGCCAGATGGTGCGCCTTTCCAGCACGGTGGCCAGCACGGCAATGCCGAAAGATCCCCCGGCCTGCATGAACACGTTGAGAAGGGCCGACGCGGTTCCCGCGTTCTGGCGCTCCACAGCGTTCATGGCCGCGGTGGTGAAAGGCGCCATCATGAAGCCTATGCCCACGCCGCGCGGCACTTGCAGCCAGATGATGTCCCACGCGCTGCTGTCCAGATCGAGCTGGTGATACAGGTAGAAGGAGTAGGCGGTCACAATCACCCCGATGGTACCGGGGACCCGGGCCCCGATGCGGTCGGTGAGAAAGCCGGCGGTGGGCATGGTAAGGGCCGTCATGACCGCCCCCGGCATCAGAACCAGACCGGTCTGGATCGCGTCGTGCCACTGCACTTTTTGCATGAACATGGGAAGGAGAAACACGGTGCCGAAAAGGGAGACGGCCCGTACGAGGGCAATGTACAGCCCCACCACGAAGTCCCGGTGCCGCAGCAGTCCCAAGGGGAAAACGGGATGCTTCACGGTCAGTTCGGACACGATGAAGGTCGTCAGGGCCACCGCGGCCACGGCCCATGCCAGAAGAACGATCCCCGAGTGCCACCCTTCGGTGCGGCCCCGGTCCAGACCGAGCAGGGTGGACAGGAGGAACACTGCCAGGGCGATGTAGCCCTGCCAGTCGAAAGGCGGTGGCTTCGGGCCGGGCTTCCTGCCCCCCATGAGTTGAAGGGCCATGGAGGTGCATACGATACCCACGGGCACGTTCACCCAGAAGACCGACCGCCATCCGAGCCAGTCGGTGAGATATCCCCCGGTGGTGGGCCCCAGGGTGGGGGCCATCATGGCCCCGATGCCCCAGATGCCCAGTGCCCTGCCGCGCTCTTCCAGGGGGAAATGCTGCACCATGAGGGCCATCCCCGTGGGCTGCATGATCCCTCCACCCAGGGCCTGGACCACCCGGAAAAGGATCAGGGAGGGAAGGTCCCACGCGGCCGAGCAGAGGGCGGAGCCGAGGGTAAAGACCATCAGGCTGAAGATGTACATGTTCTCGAAGCCGAACCGGGTGCCCAACCAACCCGTGGCGGGCATGCATACCGCTGCGGCCAGCATGAAGCCCGTGACCACCCAGGCCACGGTCTGCACGTCCGTGCGAAGGGAGGTCATCACGTGGGGCAGGGCCACGTTGACCACCGAGATGTTGAGGATGGCCATGAAGGTCCCGGACATGACCACCGCGAGGATGGTCCACTTGGAAGGGGTGGCTTTCTCGTCCATGGCCTCTGTCACTGGCAGTAGATGCGCACTTCGGCGTTTTGGCCCGGATAGAGGGGAGGAAGGTTTTCTTCGAGGAACCGGACGCGCAAGGGGATCCGCTGGGTCACCTTGATATAGTTGCCGCTGCTGCTGGTGGCGGTGAAAAGGGAAAAGGTGGACAGCGTCGCCCCGAGAATGCTCTCCACTTGGCCTTGGAACGTCCTGCCCGAATAGGCGTCCAGTTTTATGGAAACGCGGTTGCCGGGCTGCACGGCGGTGATGTCGTCCTCGTCCAGGTTCGCCTGTATCCAGAGGGATTCCGTGCCCACCAGGGTGGCGATGGTCTGGCCGGGCTGCACCACCTGGCCCTCGGAAACGTGAACCCTGGCCACCACGGCATCCAGGGGAGCGACCACCTTGGTTTCTGCCAGGTTGTTCTCTGCCAGGCAGAGCGTTGCCTCGGCCGATGCAAGCCTTGCCAGGGCCATCTTCTTTTCCGCCTCGAGCAGGGCCATTTCCTTGCGACGGCTGTCGCTCTTGTCCAGTTCGGCTTCGGCCGCGGCCAGGTTCGACCGGGCCATGCGGCGGTCCTCCTGGCGCGCCCCCGTCTCCAGAAGGTGCAGGCTGAGCTGCGCAGCCCGCAGGTTCTCTTCGGCCTCACGGGCAAGGGTTTCCGCTCTTTCCAGATCGTTACGGGAAACGGTCTTCTGTGCCACGAGGTTCTTCAACCGTCCCAGTTCCCGATTCTGCAGCTCGGCCCGGGTACGCGCCGCTTCCACTTTCGAACGGGCGATCTTCACCTCCTGCTCCCGGGCACCGCTCAAGGTCCGGTCGAGCTCCGCCTTTGCCATGGACAGCTTCGCCTTTTTGGCGTTGATCTCGGCAAGGACCTCGGCCTCGGCCTTGCTCAGCAAGACCGCTGTGCGCTCCACCATGGCCTCGGCGGCCTCTGCCTCTGCCCTGGCCCGGCGCACCTCGGCTAAAGCGTCCGCGTCTTCCAGTTGTGCCAGGAGGTCGCGCCTTTTGACCTTCATCCCCTCGGAAAACGGCAGCTTGACGATGCGCCCCGTTTTTCGCGTAGCGCAGGGAACCACGTCCCCCTCCACCCGTGCGTCGTCGGTGGCCACCGACCCGCGCAGATACACCCCCCAGTAAGCCCCATAGCCCACGGCGATGAGCACCGCCAGTGCTGCGGGTACGAACAGGGTGCGCAGACCGTTCATCCGGTCTCCTCCGCGATGGTTCCATAAAGGGGCCGCATCCCTGACTGCCGCAATGGTTTCACTCGGCCTTTTCCCATGGAGATCCCCTTCGCCGGTAGCGGGCACTGCCGGGGCCCGTCTCGGCAGATTGACCATTCAGAAACACCCGTGTGGGACAATAGTCCAACCATCCGACCTTTTCAAGGTGTCGGCATGTGAGGGCGCACCCGACACGTGGCGCGGCCCCATGAAAGGCCCCCAGCGCTGCCTACCCACGCGGCCGTAAATGGGAACCCGGGCCCTTTTCAGTTGACTCCAACCCCCTGGTAACAATAGGTTATAAAGACAGTTCCCCCCTTGGAGGAAGGCAAGCCATGACCGGGTCACGAGCTCGGTGCCGGCAGCGACCCCGAACGGGAAGGGCAGGGCGCCACAGGGCGTCACCGGGCGGCGGTGGTCCCTGCGAAGCGTCGATGGAAGCTGGCGGGGGAAAGCCTGGTTCCACCGCCAAAGGCGAACCTGAAACCTTTGATTGCCGCCCTTGACGCGGCGTGCTCCGAAGCGATGGGGGGTCCCCCATGAGTGTGGATATACTGACTCTGGGCCGGGTGGGCCGCGACGACGTTTTGGTGGCGGGAGGCAAGGGCGCCAACCTGGGCGAGCTGGTGCGCAGCGGTTTCCCCGTGCCCCCCGGCTTCGTGGTGCCCGCGGCGGCTTGTCGCACCTTTTTTGAACACATCGGTCTCTATGGGCATATGGATTCCCTCGATGATCCGGATCCCCGGACCCGGGATGCGCAGTGCGGGGAAATCCGGGGGCTTATCGAGCACGGCGAGATTCCCGAAGACATCGTGGCGGCCGTCATGGCCGCCCATGCGGCTCTTGTTGGTGGGCGCGGGTCCGAGTTCATGTGCGCGGTGCGCAGTTCGGGGACTGCCGAAGACCTGGGCGAGGCCAGTTTCGCCGGGCAGCACGAGACGTACTACTACGTCCAACCGAACCGGATCCTGTCCATGATAAAACACTGCTGGGCTTCCCTTTTCAGCCCCGAAGCGGTCTCCTACCGCACCACCCAGGGAATGGATCATTCCCAGGTTTTGATGGCCGTGGTCGTCCAGGAAATGATCCCCTCCCAAGTCTCGGGTGTCACCTTCACGGCCAACCCGGTGACCGGCGACAGGCAGGAGGTGGTGACCGAGTCGAGCTGGGGCATGGGGGCAGCCATCGTCGATGGCCGTGTCACACCCGATCATTACGTCTTCGAGCGCGGCGGACTGCGGCTCAAGGAAAAAAGGATCGCCGAAAAGAAGTTCATGGTTCCGGCACGCCCGGAGCAGGGTGGAAGTCGTCTTCTGGAAGTGCCCCACAGCCTGCGCCACAAGGAAACCCTGACGACGGAACAGGCCCGGGCCGTTTCTGAGCTGGCCCTCAAGGCCGAGGCCCACTTCGGCAGTCCCCAGGACGTGGAATGGGCCATGGTCAGCGGGCAAGTTTTCATGCTCCAGTCCCGGCCCATCACGGTCATGGGCCGGGAAGACATCGGCGCCGGAGTGGAGGGGCGTTACGTCATCTTCAAGCCTCTTATCGAGAATTTCACCGCCCCCCTCACACCCATGACCGCGGACATGGTCAGCCTGGTCTTCGCCCCTCCCCTCATGCGCATGGTGCGCGGCTGGCTCTACATCAGCCTCAGGCACTTCCGGGCCCTCATGCCCTACAAGGGCTCGGACGAGGAATTGGCCCAGCTCATCTACGGTATGGACACGGATCCGCCTCCCATGAAGGTCTCGTGGCTCAAGCTGCCCCTGAGCCTGTTCGCCCTTTTCCTGGCCTATCTTGTGCTGGGCGTCCTGTTCGCCCGGTCCCGTCGCATGCCGGCCGGTTTCATGGACCGTTTCCGGGAACTGGCCGGGAGGGTGGACGCGGACCAAGACATGGGGCCTTTCCAAACGGCGGTGAGACTCCTTTCCTGGTGCCGGTTTTTCGATCCCATCGGCAATCAGGTCTTCATGATCAACCTGGGCTCCATGCGCTACATCCAGCGGTTGGAGATGCTCGGCAAGCTGCTGCGTCGGTGGGTCCCGGAGGTCCGCAAAGACGCAGAGTCCCTGCTGGCCTCGGGTTCGGAAGGGGTGCGTTCCGCGGAGATGGGCCGCGGGATTTGGAATCTGGCCAAGACCGCCCGGAAGCACCCTGTGGTCAGGGAGATCCTTGAAAAGAGCCGTCCCGAACAGGCGCTCTCCAGGCTCAAGGCCGCGCCCGAAGCCCAGGCCTTTTTGCAGGCCCTGGACGGGTTTTTTGCCGTCAACGGCCACAGGGGTCTCAAAGAGCTGGAGCTTGCCTCGGCCCGGTGGGAGGAAGACCCCTCGCCCGTGCTCGGTATGGTCCGCAACTACCTGCTGGTGGAGTCGGATCCGGACGAGCACGAGCGCAAGGTCCGAAGGGTGCGGGCCGACATGGAAGCGCGGATTCGCAGCCTTCTGGGAAGACACCCCCTGGAAAAGGCCCTGGGGCTGCGTTGGCGCCTGATACAGTACACGGCAAACCGGGCCAAGTTTTTTGCCCGCCAGCGCGAGAACTCCCGTTTTTACCACATCATGGGCTTTTACTCGGTGCGCAAGAAGGTGCTGCGGGCAGAGGCCCGACTGATCGCCCAGGGGAGGCTGAAGTGCAGGGGGGACGTCTTTTTCCTGCACCTTGTGGAGTTGGAGGATCTCCAGGCCGGTCGCCTGGGATGGTTGGACGTGGAAGACCGCATCCGGAAAAGGCGTATGGAATACATCCGCCTGTCCAAGACCGTTCCCCCCATGTCTATAGGGGTGCGGCTTCCAAGCAAGGAGCAGGGAACCGATACGCCTGACGACTCGAGGGTCCTGCGCGGTCAGTCGGCCTCGCCCGGTCAATACGAGGGCACGGCCCATGTCATCCTCGACCCGTCTCTGGACCTGGAGCTCAAACCCGGAGAAGTCCTCATCGCCCCTTACACCGATCCTGCCTGGACGCCTCTTTTCCTCACCGCGGGAGCGGCCGTGGTGGAGGTGGGAAGCTACCTGTCCCACGCAGGCACCGTGGCCCGGGAGTACGGGATGCCATGCGTGGTGGACCTGCCCGGATGCACCAAGATCATCCAGACCGGAAGGCGCGTGCGCGTGGACGGCGACCGCGGCGTCGTGCACATTGTCGCAGAAGAGGAAGGAGAGGGACCATGACGGTCGTATGCAAAGTGCTGCTCTTCTTGTTGGGGATGACCCTGGCCGTCCAGGTGGTCGGCGCCCTTTTCGCCTTCGTGGACCTACGGGGCCACCGCAAGGGCCGCCTCATCGTGCGTGCCGTGACGCTCTGGTGCGTCCTGGGCGCACTGCCGGCCTTGTTCCTCGGCCCTGTGTACCGGCCGGCCTACCTGTGGGGATTGGCCCTCTACGGGCTGGTGTACATTCTGTCTTTCTTGGGCGGGCAGTTGATGATCCGGCGCAATCGGCGCCTGATCGCACGGGGCCTGGACCGGCCGTGAGGTGGGTGCGCGCCGGGGCAATGCCCGGCTAGTCCCCCGTATCGGTCACCCGAAATCCCTCCCGGATGACGGCTTGCTTCAGTGCTTCCATGTTGGCCGCCACGATCCTGAAATGATAGATCCTCCTTTTCCCGGATAGCGGTTCCATCCCCACACTGATCACCTGTGCCCCTTTCTGCCTCAGGATGCGCGAAACCTCCTGGAAGGTATCAGGGTCATCGCCCATTTCCACGTCCAGTCGTGAGCTGGCCGTAAGCAGACCCATCATTTCGATGAAAGCACGCAGAAGGTCCGTGACCGTGATGATTCCCACGAGCTTCCCGTTTTCCACTATGGGCATGCCCCCGATCTTGCGCCTGTAGATGAGCTGGGCCGCATCTTCCACATCGTTTTCGGGGCTCATGACGATGGGTTTCTTTATCATCAGGTCGGCCAGGGTCAGGTTTTCAAGCATGGAAGGCAAGAGCCCCTGTTTCAGGTCCGACAGCGTCAGGAAACCGAGCAAGGTCCTGTCCTGGCCCACGACCGGAAGGTGCCTTATGGAATGGGACTTCATGGTATCCAGCGCTTCCTGTATCGAAGCGTTCAGGGATATGGATATGGGGTTTTTCACCATGAGGGATCTGATACGCATGGCTTGGCTCCTAAACCGCCTTTGTGAAAGAGGGGTCCGACAGGTTGGCCGGAACGTAACTGCACAGGGGTTCTTCGGCCAGGTAATCTCCCGTTGCCTCGAAGGCCCTCGCCCGGCATCCCCCGCAGACTCTCCGAAATTCGCAGCGACCGCACTTTCCTTTGAGACCGTCGGGGTCCCGGAGCGCCGTGAATACCTGGGAGCACCGCCACACCTGGTCGAAGGATTGCCGGGTCACGTCGCCGCAAGGGATATCCAGAAAGCCGCAGGGTTGAACGATGCCCACGTGGGAGATGAAGCAGAAACCCGTTCCGGCCAGACAGCCCCTGGTGACCGCATCGAGGCCGTAGTTCTTGAAATCCACGGGTTTGCCCTCGGCATGGGCACGCTGCCTGAGAATGCGATAGTAATGGGGAGCGCAGGTGGCCTTGAGCTGAAGGGGCACTTTCTCCCTTTGCTCATAAAGCCAGTTCAAGGTGTCCTCGTACTGCTGGGCGCTGATTTCCTGGCCCCCAAGGTACTTTCCCCTCCCGGTGGGGACCAGGAGAAAAACGTGGTGCGCTGCGGCACCCATGGCGACCGCCAGGTCCTGGATCTTTGGGACCTCGGCGAGGTTTTGCCGTGTGACCGTGGTGTTGATCTGAAAGGATAGCCCCGCCTTCTTTGCGTTTCGAATCCCCGCCAGGGCTCCCTCATAGGCCCCCGAAACCCCCCGAAAGCGGTCGTGGGAGGCTGCCGTGGCCCCGTCCAGGCTTATGCTGATCCGTTCTATGCCAGCCTGGGCGCTTTGCTCTGCCGCCGTTTCGTTGAGGAGGGTCCCGTTGGGGGCCATCACCATCCTCAGCCCCCTGTCTGTGCCGTAACGGGCGATCCGGAATATGTCTTCTCGAAGGAGAGGCTCGCCTCCGGTCAGGATCACGATGGGTCGGCCCACTTGGCGTATTTGATCCAGCAGCTCCAGGCAGCTCTCTGTGGACAGCTCCCCCTGGTGGGGCCCCTTGTCGGCCGCGGCCCGGCAGTGGATGCAGGAAAGGTTGCAGTTGCGCGTTACCTCCCAGGCCACCAGGCGCGGAGGCTCCAAGGCGTCCTTGCGGTCTTTTCCCTTCCCGTTCCCATGGGTCGGGTGTCCGGATAGGTGGTCATGACCGCTCACGACGCACCGAGCTGGGTTGCGGCCTCCAGGGCAAAATACGTCAGGATCATATCCGCCCCTGCCCGCTTGATGGCGGTGAGACTCTCCATCATCACCTTCGTCCCGTCCAGCCAGCCCAGCCTGTCGGCCGCCTTGACCATGGCGAACTCCCCGCTCACGTTGTATGCCGCCAGGGGAAGGTCGATCTCGTCGCGGACCCTCGCAATGACGTCCAGATAAGGCAAGGCGGGTTTGACCATGATGATGTCGGCCCCCTCTTCCACATCCATCGTGACTTCCCGTATGGCCTCCCGGGCGTTGGCCGGGTCCATCTGGTACGACCGCCTGTCCCCGAACTGGGGAGCGGACTGCGCGGCCTGTCGGAACGGCCCGTAATATGCCGAACAATACTTGGCCGCGTAGGACATTATGGGAACATGCTCCAATCCGTTCTCATCCAGGGCGTTGCGTATTTCCGCCACCCTGCCGTCCATCATGTCCGAAGGCGCCACCATGTCGGCACCTGCCTGGGCGTGGGACAGTGCCGTTCGGGCGATGAGATCGAGGCTCGCATCGTTGTCAATGATGCCTTTTTCCACCACGCCGCAATGGCCGTGATCCGTATATTGGCAGAGGCACACGTCGGTTATCACGAGCAAGCCGTCGACCTTTGCTTTCAGCTCGGCAACCGCCCGCTGCACGATCCCGTCCTTGGCGTATGCCCGTGTGGCGAGAGGGTCTTTCTTCTCGGGGACGCCGAAGAGCATTATCGCCGGGATCCTCAGTCGCTTGGCCTTTTCCGCCTCCTGCACCAGGTGGTCCACCGAAAGCTGATAGTGGCCCGGCATGGAATCGATGGGATTCTTCACCTTGCGTCCGGAAACGGCAAAAAGCGGAAGGATCAGGTCGTCCACCGTAAGTGTGGTTTCCCGGATCATCCTGCGGAAGCCTTCGTTTTGCCTCATGCGTCTGGCCCGGTAATCGGGAAAGAGCATTCTGCCCCCCTTTGCTGGAAAAGCATTCGCGTCGGTGGCGCAAACGTATCTTCGCGTCTCTATAAACCCGAAACCTTGTTTTTTCAACCCGAACCCAACGGGGTGCGAAGACCGGTGCCCCGTTTCATCGCAAGGCAACGCCGCATGCCGCCTGCGGGTCCGGACAAAACGCCCCCTTGGCGACACGCGTGAGTACCCAGCGGTGGTGAGACGGGAAGAGGGTTAGGACCAAGAACCAGGCCAGGGCATCGCGGCGGAGAAAGGACTCCCGGATCATGGAGTTTCCGTGAGCCCTATTTCCTGATCGGTGAGATAGCAGGCGGGATCCGGGGCCCACAAATCCCCGGTGACGGCCTCGGCCCGGACCCGAAAGTTGCCCGCACAGATATCAAGCCAACGGCATGGGGCACAGCGGCCTTTCACGTGCCGTTTTTTTTCTTTAAGTTTTGCCATGAGGGGGTCCGACGTGTCGGTCCAGATCGTGCCGAACGGTCTGGTACGCACGTTTCCGAAGCTGTGGTGCCGCCAGAACTGGTCCGCAAAGACCTCTCCGTCCCAGTTCACACATCCGATACCCCTTCCCGAATTGTTCCCTTCGTTCATCTTCAACAGGTCGAGAACCTCGGCGGCCCGCTTCGGATCTTCCCGCAGAAGACGGAGGTACACATACGGGCCGTCCGCATGGTTGTCTACGGTGAGAACTTCTTTCGGCAGGCCCCGTGCGTGTAAATCCGCAGTGCGGTCCATGATAAGGTCCACCACTTCGCGTGTCTCCTCGTGGGAGAGGTCTTCTTTGACCAGGCGCGAACCGCGGCCCGCATAGACAAGATGGTAAAAGCAGACACGAGGGATTGCCTCCTGCTCGATGAGATCGAAGATGGCGGGGATGTCTTGCTTGTTGAAACGGTTGACGGTGAATCGCAGACCCACCTTGATGCCCGCGTCCCGGCAATTGCGTATCCCGTTCATGGCGTCTCGGAAAGCCCCCTTGACGCCACGGAATCGGTCGTTGGTCTCTTCCATCCCGTCCAGGCTGATGCCCACGTAGGACAATCCGATTCCCTTGAGGCGCCTGGCCGTCGAGAGGCTGATGAGAGTGCCGTTGGTGGATATCACCGCTCTCATCCCCTTTTTCACGGCAAAGGCGGCGAGCTCCGGCAGGTCTTCCCGCATCAGGGGCTCCCCACCCGAAAAGAGCACGACGGGGACCCCGAAGGAGGCCAAATCTTCGAGAAGCGCCTTGCCTTCTTCGGTGGAAAGCTCCCCCTCTGCCGACAGGCTGCCAGCCTGGGCGTAGCAGTGGACGCATCTGAGGTTGCACCGCTGCGTGACATTCCAGACGACCACGGGTCTCTTGTCATGGGAAAACTGCAAGAGATGGGCGGGCAGGCTGGTCGAGGCGCGCCCGTAACGCAGGGGATCCGAGGCCTCCACGGTGCCGCAGTACAGTTTGGATATGCCTATCATGCTGCGCTCACTTGTCAATGCCCCCGTCTTTGAGGAACCGGCGGATGAGATCACTGAGAAATGCCTCGGGGCCTTCCAGTGCCTGCCTCGTGAGGAAAAACAGGTTCCGTCCTGTCTTTTCCTTGATCAATTTGAGCCCGAGCTCAAAATGCTCGGTAAGCTCCTGATAGAAATCCTCCGGCCCGCCCAGGGAGTCTTTGTATTTGGCAATCACGTGGTCTATGGCGTCTTCCTCGAGGACTATGTTAACGTCGTGGACGTTGAAGAACCGGACTTCCAGCTTCTTTATGTGACCATAATCGATACGGACTTTCTTCAGCACGGACCGGATATCCGTGGCGCTGCTGCAGTAAAGGACCGCTATGAGGTCGATGCGAGAAGGCGTCAGCTTCAGATCGAAACGCTCGGCCAAGAGCGACTGGTTCGCCTGAATGTACTTCTTGACCCATTCCTTTTCCTCGCCGACGACCCGTCTGAATTCCTGGGACCAGCGGGGATGGGACGGAGATGCCAAGAGGTCTGCCAGAACCTTTTCCGGCCCTTCCACCACCACCTCGGTGACGGGAAACTGCCGAATGGTCGTGGAAGGAAGTTTCTTCTCGAAAAGAAGCAAGGCGCGTTCCACGGCGCTCACCAGACCCCTTGCCCCAGTCTTCTCCGCAGCCGCATGCCGCGCCAGCACGCGCAGAGCCTGATCCTCGAAGCGGATATCGATGCCATAGGCGGCAAAATCGAGCTTCTTGGCCAGCGTGATGGGGTTGTTGGGGTTCTTCAGTATCTCGTAGAGGTCTTCTTCCTCCAGTTCGTCGAGAACGGCAATGACCGGCAGTCTTCCCACGAATTCGGACTCGAAGCCGTACTGTATGAGGTCCTCAGCCCGCACATGCGCCATCCATTGCCTTTCTTCCCTGGGGCCCGCCAGCGGCGCGCCGAAGCCTATCCCTTTGTCCTTTATGCGTTTCTTGATGATGCCCGGCAGCTCATTGAAGGCGCCGCTCATTATGAAAAGGATATTCCTGGTGTTGACCAGCTTCCGCTCGCGTTTTCCGGTTCTGCGGAACCTTTCGATCTCCTGGATCATGGAAACCGGATCATGGGGAACCTTGAGATCCACGTCGGTCTCCTCCATCGGCTTGAGAAGGGCCCTCTGCACACCGGTTCGTGAAACGTCGGGCCCGATGAGGTTGGTGCTCGACGCGATCTTGTCTATTTCGTCTATGTAGATGATCCCGTGCTGTGCCAGTTCGAGGTCTTCATCGGCCTCCCGCACCAAGTCCCGGACCAGGTCCTCCACGTCACCGCCCACATAGCCGGTTTCGGAGAACTTGGTCGCGTCGCCCTTTACAAAAGGGACCCCTATTTTCTTGGCGATGAGGCGGATCATGTAAGTCTTCCCCACGCCGGTGGGGCCTATCATGAGCACGTTGTTTTTCACGCCTCCGACCATTTCGGGGGCCGACTCTGCCTGGAACTCCGCCTGCTTGACCCTGTGGTAATGGGTGCAGATTTTGGTGGCAAGGATGGCCTTGGCCCTGTCCTGTTTGACGATATACTGATCCAAATAGGCCGTCAGTTCCTCGGGTTTGAGGCCGAAATCCGCTCTTGCCTTCTTTTGCGGCGTCTTCTGGGTCTCCGTGCTCAGCTCCTGGGGCAGCGCCATCGGCGACACGATTTTCACGCGATCACCGTATCGCTTTGTCAAGAATTCGCTCACTTCTCTTTCCACTTCCTCGGGCTGCGGCGTTTTTTCATCCGAGACTGTCATGGACACACACTCAACGGGGGCACCACCACACTCACCCCTCACGTTGCCTTCCTATAGACTTTCCTGGACCTTGGTTCCTTTTGCCGGCGCTCTCGAGTGAACCGTGCTTTGCGAAGAAAAAGCCGTAAGACAACTATAATCGCCCATCGGGAAAAAGCAAGGAGCTTGCGCGGGTAGCCGAGTCCGGCAACGGTGTGGGCCACAAGATGGCCCGATGGCCGCGAGGCGACCTTTCGGCCCCTTGTGTCCGGAAAAGATATGCAGCGTGTGCGCGAGGTCTTATCCCTTGTATTTCGTGAAGAGACGGGAAGTGACCGGCCGGAAGGCAAGATCAATCCCTCCAAGGCGATACCGAAAGATACGGGATCCACCATGCCTCGTGACGAAGCCGAATCGGTTTTTTGGCCGGCAGAATCCCTGTCCAGAGGGCCATGGCGGCCATAAGCGTTGCCGGTGGGGAAAAAACGGACTTGATCGTCGTCCCGGCCGCCCTCCGGGCGGCTCTACCCTGAACAGACCCCGCAATGGGGGGATGGATCCGTTGCCGCCCGGTGATGGCCGTGAACCCCTCGGGCTCGACTTATGGCCGGCCGAAGCGCGGGGTCGGTGCCGGGAAGTGGAAGGCATGGCGTGGGCATAGCGACTCGAAGGTGGTGCGCCCGGCTGGATTCGAACCAGCGGCTTTCAGCTCCGGAGGCTGACGCTCTATCCCCTGAGCTACGAGCGCACGTACAGTCTTTCTAACAGGACAGGGCAATCAAATCAAGGCGCAAATGCGTATGCAGCATTTGGACAGCGGCACCGCGGGGTATTTCATACTCCGTTGGGCACTGGTGACACAGCCGGGTCTCTTCCCGAGAACCACGGCGGGGCGTAGTTCACCACAAAAAAACCCGGCAAGCATGCTTGCCGGGCGCATTTGTGGGTCCTGCCTTGGGTAGGGGTGTTATGTTACCCGCGCTTGCGTTTGGCGGCCAGCCGCTGTCGTCTCAAGGCCTCTCTCATCTTGCGGCGTCTGTATTCGCTTGGCTTTTCGTAGGCCTTCTTGAGTTTGAGCCGGCGAAACAGTCCGTCGTTCTGGATCTTCTTCTTGAGAATGCGCATGGCCTTTTCGACATCGTTGTCAAAGACCCTAACCTCTAAGTCCCCGGAATCCTTCAAGTCTCTCGCCCCCTTCTCTGTACGAAGCGGTCCTTCTTTGTTCACTTTTCGGTCGGATGGAAAGCAGGAAGACCAAAAAAATATTATATACCGCTATCGGGCCTCGATTGCAATAACAAACTGGCCTTCCCCCGGGTCTCCAAAACGAATCCTCGTCACTCGTCAGGCGCCCGGATCCGAGGGCGCACCGGTGCCGCCCTCCCACCACCACGGCCCCCATCCGTCCAAGCGGGGGATGGCAAAGCCCCCGCCCGCTCCTTATTTCATGGAGGCTAGAGCTTTGACACCAACTCCTGGGTCACCTCCTTGACGCCTGGTTTGCCATCCACCGTCAGGTAACGCAGGGAGGCACCCTTGGCAGCAAGGTCTCTAAAATAATGGGCCGACGCCACGGTTCCGTTAACCGCGTCATAGTAGATGGCATGACGTTTGTCGATGGCCCCTTCGTCCTGATCGTCCGAGCGGGTCTTGAGGTCTCCGCCGCAAACCCTGCATTTGTCTCCGCTGGGCTTGATGGCCTGTATAAAAATGTTGTTGGGATGGTTGTTGTCGTTTACGCAAAGACGCCGCCCCATGATGCGCTTCTTGGCGGTTTCCCTGTCGAGCTCGATTTCGATGACGATATCAATGGCCATTCCGGCCGCCTTGAGTGCCTCGTCCAATTTGACGGCCTGGTTCCTGTTTCTCGGGAATCCGTCCAGAAGCCACCCGTTCTTGCATTCAGGTTCCTTGAGCCGGTCGAGTATCATGGGGATGGTGATTTCATCTGGAACCAGCTCGCCTTTCTCGATGAATTCCTTCGCCTTGGCTCCCAGCCCCGTGCCCCTTGAGATGTTGTCGCGGAAGATGGCCCCGGACTCTATATGGGGCAGGTGGTACCTCTCCTTCACAATCGCCCCTTGGGTTCCCTTTCCGCTTCCATTGGGGCCGAACAAGAGAATCCTCATCGTTGCACTTTCTCCTTTCCGTTTGAGCCGCTTCAACCCGTGTCGCGGCGAGTTTTTTTGTGCTGTGTGGTTTCGGCGGTCGTTCACCGATTCCAGGAGGGGATCATGGACCGTTGCGGGATGCAGACCGAACCACTCATCCTTGTCTGCCCGGGCCCTCCCTGGGCCGGGCCGTCAACAGCGCAATCCCTATTCGAATACGGTTTTGTTGTCAAGGTGAGATTCGCGGCCCCACGTACGATATCCATCGTCGGCAGGCACACCAAAAGGGTTGACAGCACCCAGGTGATGATGTAGCTATGTCCTAACATAGGGCTCCCACCTTACTGGCTGATGTGACTTAGGCTCCGTGAGGAGATTGCTGTTGTCACACGGAGTGCCTGCACAAAATACCAGCTTAGGAACCACCCTCAGTTTAGTTTCGAGCATCGAAAGATGATTTTCCCCCACGCGAAGAAACAGCCATCCCGACGAGTAATGGGGTGGGACTTTCGTTGGTGAAGGGGGCCTGTCGTTTCCAGCGGGAGCCCGTGAGATTACCCGCGCAGTGGCAGAAATCCCGGCGTCGCGGCTTCTTTCAGATGGCGAGGGGGCCGTGTGTCTGAAGGGGGCGCTGTGCACTGCCCCGAAGGGCGGCGCGGGGCGCGCAGTTGCGGACTTGGGTGTGAACGACAATCCTCGTGCAAAAGGGACCGTTATCCATGAATCTCGTTGAGCTCAAAGACAAGAAGATCAGTGAACTGACACAACTGGCCAAGGCCTTCAAGATAGAGGGCATTTCGGGGATGCGTAAGCAGGAGCTCATTTTCGCGCTTCTGCAGGCCCAGACCGAAAAGAACGGGTTGATTTACGGGGAGGGGACCCTCGAGATCCTGCCCGACGGGTTTGGATTCCTGAGGGCACCGGACTACAACTACCTTCCCGGACCGGATGACATCTACGTGTCGCCTTCCCAAATCCGGCGGTTCAACTTGAGAACCGGTGATACGGTTTCAGGCCAGATTCGACAGCCGAAGGAGTCGGAACGCTATTTTGCGCTGCTTAAGGTCGAATCGGTGAATTTTGAAGACCCCGACGTGGCCCGTGACAAGATCCTCTTCGACAACCTGACCCCCCTTTACCCCGAACGTGCCATGCAGCTCGAGCGTGAGGCGGACAACTACTCCATGAGGATCATGAATCTGCTCACTCCTATCGGATTTGGTCAGAGAGGCCTTATCGTTTCACCTCCAAGGACCGGCAAGACAATGCTCCTTCAGAACATCGCCAACAGCATCGTGGCCAATCACAGGGATGCCTTCCTCATCGTGCTTCTCATTGACGAGCGGCCGGAGGAAGTGACGGACATGGAGCGATCCGTGGATGCGGAGGTGATAAGCTCCACCTTCGACGAGCCCGCCCAGCGACACGTGCAAGTCGCCGAAATGGTTATCGAGAAGGCCAAGCGGCTGGTGGAGCACAAGAAAGATGTGGTCATACTGCTTGACAGCATCACGCGCCTGGCCCGGGCCTACAACACAGTGATACCGCCCAGCGGCAAGATCCTCTCAGGCGGTGTCGATTCCAACGCACTGCACCGGCCCAAGCGCTTCTTCGGAGCGGCGCGCAACGTGGAAGAAGGGGGGAGTCTGTCCATAATCGCCACGGCCCTCATCGACACGGGCAGCCGCATGGACGAGGTGATCTTCGAGGAGTTCAAGGGGACGGGCAACATGGAGCTGCATCTCGACAGACGCCTTGCGGACAAGCGGACCTTTCCGGCCATAGACATCAATCGTTCTGGGACGAGAAAGGAGGAGCTCCTCTTGGCTCCCGACACTCTCAACCGCGTGTGGATACTCCGAAAACTGCTTTCAAGCCTCAACCCTGTCGATGCAATGGAGTTTTTGCTTGAAAAAATGAAAGGTACGCGTAATAATGCAGAATTCTTGGAGTCCATGAACACCTAACACCGGCGGCCCCCGGGAAGAAGGGAATGCCCCTGGGGTTTCGAATGGAGATTAGGAGGCCTCGCGCCCCGAGCAGATCGAGGCTTGCCATACCGAAGAGGAGCGACCATGAAAGAAGGAATCCACCCCGAATTCGTCGAGACGACCATCCAATGTGCCTGCGGCAACGTGATAGAGGCGGGATCCACCAAGAAGGATATCCGAGTGGAGATCTGTTCCAAGTGCCATCCCTTTTTCACCGGAAAACAGAAGCTCGTGGACAGTGCAGGCAGAATAGAGCGCTTTCGACGCAAGTACGCCAAGTTCCAAGAGAAGGCAGACGTCACCCCCTGACTGCACGCACACGCATCTCTTTATCCCATGCTGACGCAGCGATACTTCCATCCCACAACCCATTGCCGTTGCAGACACTATGCTCGATAAACTCGAAGGTGTAGAAAGACGATTTCAGGAGGTCGAAGGCCTTCTTTCCACCCCCGAAATCGTCCGCAATCGGGAGGCCTACCAGAAGTACGCCCTGGAGCACGCTGACCTGGAAAGGATCGTGGCGGCTTACAGGGACTACAAGAAGGTTTTGAGGGCCCTTGATGAAGCCAGGGATCTGTTGCGCGATCAGGACCCTGATATGAAGGCCCTCGCCCGCGAGGAGTCGGAGCAGCTCACCGGGCGAAAAGAAAAGCTGGAACACGACTTGAAAATGCTCTTGCTGCCCACCGATCCCAATGACGACAAGAACGTTATCCTGGAAATCCGCGCCGGGACCGGCGGAGAGGAAGCAGGCCTTTTTGCCGGCGACTTGTTCAGAATGTACAGCCGGTACGCGGAAGATCGCGGATGGAAGGTGGAAGTTCTCAGCCAGCACACCACTGGCGTGGGAGGCATGAAGGAGCTCATTGCCATGGTTCACGGCAAGGGAGCCTATAGTGCCCTGAAGTACGAGAGCGGGACGCACCGGGTTCAGAGGGTGCCGGTCACGGAAACCCAGGGAAGGATCCATACTTCGGCGGTGACGGTGGCGGTGCTTCCCGAAGCGGAGGAGGTGGACGTGCACATAGAACCGGCCGATTTGAAGGTGGACGTATACCGTTCCACCGGGCCGGGAGGCCAGAGTGTCAATACGACGGATTCGGCCGTGCGCATCACCCACCTTCCCTCGGGACTGGTGGTGACCTGCCAGGATGAAAAATCACAGCACAAGAACAAGGCAAAGGCCCTGAAGGTGCTGCGTGCACGCCTGCTGGACCAGATGATTCAAGAGCAGAACGACAGGATATCCCAGGAGCGCAAGAGCCAGGTGGGAAGCGGAGACCGGAGCGAGCGCATCCGTACCTACAATTTCCCTCAAGGCAGAATGACGGACCACCGCATCGGGCTGACCCTCTACCGGCTGGAAAGCGTCATGCAAGGTGAGCTCCAGGCACTTCTGGATGCCCTGAGCACCCACTACGAGGCACAGGCCTTGCTCGGAGGACAGGGACATTGACGTGACCGCCGCCTTTACGGCGTGGTCGCCGGCCCGATGGTCCCGTCCCTGAAAGCCGCACCAACATGGGGGATCCCACCACATGGACCATTCTCAAGGCCCTGCAGTGGACGACCCAATATCTGGGCCATCGGCATATCGACGCGCCCAGACTCACGGCGGAGATCCTGCTTGCCCATAGCCTTTCCCTCTCCCGCATCGACCTTTACGTGCGCCATGAACAACCGCTGATGCCATCGGAGCTGGGCGATTTCAAAGCCCTGCTCAGAAGGCGCCTTGCGCGTGAACCGGTTGCCTACATCACCGGTGTCAAGGAGTTCTGGTCCATGGAACTTCTCGTGAACAGGGATGTGCTCATTCCGCGTCCGGAAACCGAGTGCCTGGTGGAGGCAGCGCTCGGGCAGATCCCTGTCCACCGGAGTCCCGCCCGGCCCTTGTGGATCCTTGAGCTGGGCACAGGGTCAGGGGCTGGGATACTGGCCCTGGCCTCCGAAAGACCGGGACACCGCTATTTTGCCACCGATGCTTCCACCCGTGCCCTGGCCGTGGCATGCACGAACGCCGTGCATCACGGCCTGGCAGAGGCCATCGCCTTCGTGGCGGGAGACTGGGTCAGCCCGTTTCGTGCCTGTTGCGCTGCTTTCGATTGCATCGTTTCCAATCCTCCCTATGTTCCTACGGGCACATTGAGAGGGCTCCAGCCCGAAATATCCCTCCACGAACCAGCCCAGGCCCTGGACGGCGGACCCGACGGTCTGCGCGCCCTTGGCCGGATCGTGGCGGAGGCGCCCCCCTTTCTCAAACCGGATGGGTGCCTGCTGCTGGAGATGGGACACGATCAAAAGGAGCGTCTGGGGGCCATTGCCGCGCGGCAGTCTGCCTATGAGCCGCCCGTTTTCACCAAGGACTACGGGGGCAAGGATCGGATCGTGATGTTGCGCAGGAGACGCTGAGGCCGGCTGCCTGAAGAAGGCCGGATTTGCGGCTCACCGGGACGGTGCCGATCGGTCAAGATCCTCACAGCTTTTGATTCCGCCCAGGGAGGCGGCCGATTGTACCGCCCTGAGCACGGCATGCTCCACGGCCCTTGCCCCGAGCAATCCGACTACCGTCGTGTCGGCAGGGACCCTGCCCGTTGCCATGCAGAAGACCGCATCGCCGTCAAACATGGAGTGGGCGGGGCGCATGCTTCTGGCGTATCCGTCGTGCGCCATGGCGGCAATCCTGTTGGCCTGGGCCTTCGTGCACAGCCAGTTGGTGGCGACGACACCCAGCGTGGTGTTGCTCCCGGGCAATACCTTGGCCGTCCCCCCCGCACAAAGCAGCGCTTCCGTATCGGCAAAGGCATGGCCACCCTCGGTTAGGGTACCGGCGACGACACGCCCTGTCGCAGGATCCACCACGTCTCCCAGACAGTTCACCACCACCAGGGCCCCCACGAGAAGCTCTCCTGCTCTCAGGCAACAGGCGCCCATCCCGCCTTTCATGGCGCGGTTCATTCCGGCCGCCTTGCCCACCGTCGCTCCCGTGCCGGCCCCTATGCTGCCCTCCCGCCAATGCCCGGCGGCTGCGTCCCTACACGCCTCATAGCCCATGGTCTTGTCCGGCCTCACCTTTGGATCGCCGATGCCGAGATCAAACAGCACGGCCCCGCAAACGAGGGGAACTTTGGCCACCAGAGCGTCAAACCCCTTTCCCCGCTCATCGAGGTACTGTACGACGCCTGCAGCGGCCTCCAGCCCGAAGGCGCTGCCTCCCGACAGCAGGACCGCGTGGATCTTGTCCACGAGGTTCATGGGGTGCAGCAGATCGGTTTCCCTGGTGCCCGGAGCCCCCCCCCTCACATCCACGCCGCCTGTCGCGCCTTCTTCACAGAGCACCACCGTACAGCCGGTAAGGGCGTCAAAGTCCTGGGCATGGCCCACCCTGATTCCTTCTACGTCAGTGAAAGCGGCCTCCTCTACCATGTTCCCTCCCACGAATCACCTTGCAGACGAACCCCCTGCCCGCACACAACGCGCCATGACGCGCCGGAGGCCAAAAACCCTGCGGTGTCTCTGAAGTCCGGTGCCGGTTCTTTCCACCACCTCCGATGGTATGCTTCGCATGGATCCCTCCGTTGTGACGGGTCCTATGCATTCCAGCCCACCTCTGTGTGGCGTTGCCGCGAGCATTATCCGGTGCTCTATACCTCTTTCAACCGAGCCTCGTGCTTCCTGTGCAGGCGCCGATACTGGTCGTAGCTGAGCCCCAGGGCCCTGGCGGCTTTCTTTCGGTTGTACCTGGCCTCCAAGATCGCCTTCTTCAGGAGAGTGAACTCCACCTCGCGCAACGCTTCTTTGAGCGGTGTATTGTAGAAATCGGTGGCGGCCGAAAGTCTTTTTTCGCCTCCGGGCTGCGGGGAGAGGCCGGGGGCGAATCCGCCGGGGGATCTCTCAAACGGGTCAAAGCAGATGTTGGTTATAAGGAGAGCATCCGACCGGAAGACCGCGCGCTCCACAACGTTTTTCAACTCACGCACGTTGCCGGGCCACCGGTGGGATTCGAGGGCTGCAACCGCGTCGACGCCGAGCTCCGGGATTTGCTCCCGACCCAATTCGAAGGCCATCCGCGCAGCGAAATGATTGGCAAGCAGCAAGATGTCTCCCTCCCGCTCCCTGAGCGGGGGAAGGTGCAGCACCTCAAAAGAAAGCCTGTCCAGAAGATCGTGCTTGAAACGGCCCTCGCACGCCAGCGCCACCAGATCGGTATTGGTCGCGCCCAGGATGCGTACGTTCACGTCCACCCTTTCGGAACTCCCCACCCTTTCGAAGGAGCCGTATTCCACCACACGGAGGATCTTTTCCTGTACCTCCAAAGGAATGCTTCCGATTTCGTCCAGGAAGAGGGTCCCCTGGTCGGCAGACTCGAATCTTCCGGTGCGGCGCCTGTCGGCCCCGGTGAAGGCGCCCTTCTCGTATCCGAAAAGCTCCGACTCCATGAGAGATGGGCTCAGTGCGGCGCAGTTCAAGGCGATTAGGGGCCCCTGCCACCTCGTGGAGAGATAGTGCAGCCGGGACGCGGCCAGCTCCTTACCGGTGCCGCGTTCGCCGACCAGGAGCACGGGGCGGTCCACCGGAGCCACCCGTGACAGAAGCTCCTGACACCGCAAAAAGGCCTCGGACTGCCCCAGGGCTTCGGGGAGCCCCGGTCCGGCCCCCTGCTCGATGCGCCCCTTCATCTCTCGACTGCTTTTCATAAGGGCAATAATGACCACCTATCGGTGGAATATCCGCATTATTGGTTAAATTTATCAGGCACTTTGAACGACGTCAAGCAGAAAACCCCCTGTAACTTCTACGGTTTCAACTTCGAGGCGCCTGTGGCACGCTTCATGCTCCTATATGCGGCAAGTCGCCGGCCACACAGGGGAAGGCGCGGCCTTTCCCGGATCCGGCAAGCGGCCACGGGGGCCGGGAAAAACGGCAGCGACCCTTCGGTTGGAGCAAGCGCCCCCACGGCCGCCCACATTGTTGCAGGCGAAAGGAGAAATCACCATGGGTATTTTTTCACGCTTTCGGGATATCGTCACTTCCAACATCAACGCCATGCTCGACAATGCGGAGGATCCCGAGAAACTCATCAGGCTCATGATCCGGGAAATGGAAGACACGCTGGTCGAAATCAAGGCGTCCTGCGCGGGCGTGATGGCGGGCAGAAAGAAGACCCAGCGGCAGCTCGAGGAGATCCGTTCACGGGAAAAATACTGGGAGGAAAAGGCCAGACTCGCCGTGAACAAGGGGCGGGACGATCTGGCGCGGGAGGCCCTCAAGGAAAAGCGGAGGCACGGCCGCAGGGTCGAGGTCCTGGAACAGGAGAGTGCGGAATTGGGAGCACTGGTGCATCAGTACCAGGACGACATCCAGCAACTGGAAGACAAGCTGCGGTCCGCCCATGAAAAACAGCGCGTACTGGTCCAGCGTCGGCTTCGGGCCAGGAGAAGCAAACGGGCCCAGGAGGAACTCAGACGCATGGACAGCTCGGAGGCCATGGTCAAGTTCGACGAGCTGGAAAACCGCATCGAGAGGATGGAAGCCGAGGCCGATTTGGTGAACTTCGGGAGAAAGACCACCCTGGAGGAAACCTTGGACGATTTGGTCGTTGACGAAGAGATCGAGCGAGAACTGCGCGCCCTCAAATCCGGTCCCGAGGGGCAGAGGAGCGGTCTCGCCTAGGCTGCGCGAATCCTGTTTCGGCTCCTTGCGCATCGTCGCCGTTGCCACAGGCGGCGATCCGGAAAGGACGCCGCCGTATCCGCCCGGCAAAGCACAAGAGGTTGCGCATCATGGAAAAGGTCTTGGTTCTCGCCATCGTCTTCGGCGGCATCGTGCTGGTACTCAGCGTCATTGGAGGCACCATTCTCATGGGCATCAGAATCATCAAGGGGGGCATTTCCCGAAAGGGCCCGGGCAGGGAAGCCGAGGAGGTCAGGCTGCTCCAGGACCTGTACCAGGGCCTGCTGAAAATGGAAAAGCGCGTGGAGGCTCTCGAAACCATACTGCTGGACCAGGAAAGAAAGGATCGGCCATCATGAAACCGCTGATAAGGAGCCAGGGAGGCGGCATGTATCGTTCGCGGGACGGTGTCATCCTCGGTGTGTGCCGCGGGATCGCGGAATACTTTGACTTCTCCGTGTTTTGGGTGCGGGCAGTGGCCGCGTCGGCTCTCATTCTAAGCGGCCTGTGGCCCGTCACGGCCCTTTATTGCATCGCCGCCCTGTTGATGAAGCCCGAGCCGGTGCGTCCCATCCTCAGCGAGGAGGAACAGGAATTCTACGACGGTTACCTGAGCTCCCGCAAAAGAGTCTACCAGCGCCTCAAGACGAAACACGACGGCCTGGAGCGCCGTATCCAGCGGATGGAGGACACTGTCACGGCGCGGGAATTCGACTGGGACCAACGTTTGAAGGCCTGAAAAAGGGGGGCGACAGGGGGGGGCTCTCAGGGATGTTGTTTTTCGGGCCGGACTCTGCTAGGGTAGCATGAGTCGGTCGCAGTTGTCGGCACCGGCAGCGGGCCCACCTGCCCTTGAGGAGACGGACCGAAGATCGTTTGGTGAGGCGACGCGCCGCCCGCGCCCTCTTGTAATGCGCGCGGTCACAAATTGCGATTTCCCATATTCCCCTCGCCCCTTGGGAGAGGGTCGGCGTGAGGGTATAAAAAGCACAGTTTGCGGCGGCGCAAAGTATAGACGTTTCCCAGTTGGAGAAAAGAGAGATGGATTACGAGCACATCCTTTGCGGCACCAGGGAAGGTGTCACCACCATCTGCCTGAACCACCCGGACAAGCTCAACGCCCTGGATGCCAGAATGTCATGGGATCTGGCCAGGGCCCTGGATGCGGCAGGCCAGGACGATGCAGTCAAGGTGCTGGTCATCACAGGGGCAGGCCGAGGTTTCTGTTCGGGGGCGGACCTCGCCACCACGTTCCGCGCCACGGACCCCAAACTTTCCGGCGTCACGCGTCCCACCCGGCTCGAGCCGTTTGTCTCCTTCGGAGCGGTCGTCAAGCGGCTCCACACGTTCCACAAGCCGCTTTTGTGTGCCATCAACGGAGTTGCAGCCGGTGCCGGGCTTTCCCTTGCGTGTTTGTGCGACATCCGGATCGCCTCCGAAAAGGCGAGGCTCTCTTCCATATTTGTAAAGAGAGGTCTGGTTGCCGACTCCGGAATCAGCTACCGCCTGCCCAGGATGATCGGAACGGAGAGGGCCTTGGAGCTCATGTGGACAGGGGAGATGCTCGATGCGGGAAGGGCCTTGGAGATGGGACTTGTGAGCAGGGTGGTGCCCCACGACACGCTCATGGAGGTAACGGGCGCGCTGGCGCTGAAGATCGCCCGGGGACCTTCCACGTCCATCGAACTGATGAAGCGTATGGTGTACGAGGGGCTGGAGGCGAACAACTTTGCCCTGCAAATCGCTTATGAAGCATGGGCACAGGAGATGTGCCACCTGACGGAAGACTGCAAGGAAGGAGTGGATGCTTTCCTGGAGAAAAGGGAAGCACGATTTACCGGCAATTGACCGGGCCCCATGCTCTCATGCACGAAAATAAGGAGAAGGATCCGTGCCCAGCGCGAGCTCCAGCACAGAAGTGCGCAAGGAAGTGACAGACGCTTTTCACCAGATGTGGGATGCCTTTCCCCACCTCGTGCTTCTCTTGAAGCGTGACCGCACCATCGTGGCATCGAACCGGGTCGCCCAGGAAAGGGGGGCGGTGGCCGGTCTCAAGTGCTACGAGTGGGCCGGCGCAAAATCCATTCACCCGGGCTGCAAGGGAAACCTCGCCATGGACCGACTCAAAGGCCAGCGCAGCGTCGGTAATTATGGCGGCAGGGTGTTGGACAGCTACTGGCTGCCCGTGGGGGGCGAAAAGGATCTGCTCCTTCATTTCAGCGTGGACATCACCCCCTATGCCAAGGAGGAGCTTCTGAAAGCCCCATCCTGAAAGCTTGTCGTTCGGTGGCCCGACGCGACGGCCCCATGCGCCAACCAATGAGTGCCGCAAGGTGGCAAGAAGGGGGCGGGTCCGGGCCGGGGTCTGTCATGCCAAGTCCTGGGTGGCGAACGTGATGAGGACCTTCTTGGCTCCCGGAGTTCGGGCCCGTTCAAAGGCCGCCTCGAAGTCCTCGAACCGGTAGACGGCTTCGATGAGGGGTTCCACCGCGACCCACCGGTTTTTCAGATAGTGCAAGGCAAAGCCAAGGTCCCCGCACCGTGAGCCCACCAGGTGCAGTTCGTCGACCACCACCCTGGAAAGGTCCAGCAGTGCGGGCGCATGGGTCGTGGTTTTCAGAACCACGGTACCCTCGGGACGCACCAGTTCCAGCGCCAGAGCCACGCCATCGGCTTTGCCTGTGGCTTCCACCACCAGGTCGAAGCCATGTGTTCTTGCTGCGCGCCAGGGGCCGCCCCCCAGGGAATCCACCCGGACCGTCCCCAGACCGAGGTCCGCAGCGATTCTCAGCTTTTCCGAATGCTTGCCGAACACGGTGACCCTGTGGGTCTTGCAGCGCAGCGCCATGGCCGCGAGAAGCCCGATTTTCCCATCGCCCAGGATGGCGATGCGTGATCGTGCGGTGATGTGTACCTGCTCACCTATCTCCAGGGCCGCAGCCAGCGGCTCGGCAAATACGGCCCTGTGGTTCTCCACAGTTTCGTCCACCGGGTGCAGGTTGGACAGCGGCACGGTCAGGTACTGGGCAAAGGCACCGTCTCTGCCCCCAAGACCTATGGTTTTGCGGCCCGTGCAGTGACGCACGTCGCCCGTGAGGCACCGAGGGCACCTGCCGCAGCCGCAGTTTATATCCGCGACCACCCGCCGTCCTATCCATTCGGAACTCGCTGGGCAGCGCACAACGACTCCCACGAGTTCATGTCCCGGGATGCCTTCAAAGTCGTAGTAGCCCTGAAAAAGCTCCACATCCGTGTTGCAGATGCCGGCCATGAGCGTTTGGAGCAACGCCTCGTTTTCTCCGGGCTCCGGGACGGGTTTGTCAATGAACCGAAGCGCTTTTTCAGCGAACAGAACCGCTTTCATGGACCGGCCGCCTTCCTGCCTTTGTGCACGGCGGCCGCTGCAAACAGCAGCGGCCGAAAGGAGACTTCCACAAAACCGGCCTCCCGCATGATGCCGGCCAGTTCTTCCGCACGATAAAAGCGAGGGATCGTATGGGAAAGATAGGCGTAACCATCCCTGGAACCCGAAAGAAGGGATCCCACCGGGCGCACCCACAAGGCCACGTGCACATGAAAGGCCTTTCTGACAATCGAAAGGGACGGCTGGCTGGTTTCGAGGTTCACGAACCATCCCCCCGGTTTCAGGACCCTGCGCACCTCCTCGAACGTCAGGATGAGCCTGCCGCGATCCAGGTGCAGGTTGCGGGTTGCGAACGAGACGGTCACCAGATCGAACGTGTTCCTCGGAAAGGGAAGATGGTCCGCTTCGGACAGGACGAAGCGCACCTTTCTTGCCTCGGGTTTGGCGGCCGCCTTACGGAGCATGGGAAGGGAGAAATCCGCGGCGTACACCCGTGTTCGGTCCTTTGCCGCACGGTCGAGCAGAACGGCCATTTCTCCCGTGCCCGTGCACAGGTCCAGCCACCGGGTGCCGCCCATTCGGGCCGCAAGGCGGGCGGCACGGCGGCGCCAGACCCGGTCCAGCCCGAAGGTGAGAACGTGATTCACCAGCTCGTAGGTCTCGGGAACCTCGGAGAAGATCTTCCGGATGCCCTTTTTCATGCCGCCTCACCGTACCCATCGGTGGGGCCCCCTGAGAATGCCCCTTGTTTCCTGTAGTTTGTGTCGGCGTTGATCATCTTCCGGGGACCAACTGCCTATAGGCACGTTAAGATTCGTGGCCTGCCTTCGGAGGCGGTTGGTCCCAGCCTCCGAAGTGCAGCGCCCCCCCCGGCCCGAGCGACGTCCGAGGCCTCGTTCTTATTGCACCACGGGCCGTCATGGGTGTAAAGTCCTTTTTATCGAAAAGAAGGAGGTGGGCTCATGGATTTTTCCCTGCAATACACCCCGGAACAGGAGGAATTCGCCCTAAAAGTGAGGCGATGGCTCGACGATAACGTGCCCCCCGATCTGCAGAGGGAGGGCGATCCCATGACCGTCAGTTACGCGCAGTGGAGCATGAGGCGGGAACTGGGCCGCAAGCTGGGGGAAAAAGGGTGGCTCTATCCGGCAACACCCGTGGAGTATGGCGGAGGGGCAATGGGCGGCGATCTCGGCGCCGTGCTCCACATAGAACTTGCCGAAAGGGGCCTGGGACTTCCCCCGTACTACACGACGTCGATGCTTGCCATACCGGCGATTTTGGCTTTCGGGACCGAGGAGCAGAAGCGGCGGTTTCTTCCTCCCATTCTCAGGGACGGGGCGGTGGTGTGGCAGCTCTTCACCGAGCCGGAGGCCGGGACGGACGAGGCCAACCAACAGGCAAGCGCCCTGCGTCACACCCGTGACAAGGACCATTTCGTGGTGAGTGGGCAGAAGATATTCGTCGGTTCCCTGCACCCACCCAAACCGGAGTATCTCTGGCTCCTGACCCGCAGCGATCCCCGCGGGCCCCGGCACAGGAACCTGGCCATGTTCCTTTGCCCGGCGGACCTGCCCGGGATAACCATCGCGCCCCTTGACCTGTTTCCCTCCCACCTGCTCGACAGGGTGGCAGGGCAGACGCCCCTTGCCTCCCCGGGGGTCAAACAAACGGTTTTCCTCGACGAGGTCAGGATTCACGAATCACACCTGATAGGCGGGGAGACCGACGGATGGAAGGTCACCGCCGCCACCTTGGCGGTGGAGCACGGCGAGGTGGGCAGGGACGCCTCCGGCAGGGGGGCCCGCTGGATCGGCAGGAACCTGCTGGTGGAAAAATTTCTCGCACAGTGCAGGCAAAACCCCCGGGTGGCCGCGCGGCTTCGGGAAAATCCTCAGCTTATGGACCGGGTGGTCAGGGTTCACACCATCGCCGAGACGCTCCGATTGTTTGCCACCAGAAACGCGGCCGGAAGGGGGGGGCGTTACGGGGGACCCCAACTGCAGCTCCAGACCAAGACACTCGGTCCCCTCCTCCTTGCCGAAATGGCGGAGGTCTTGGGTCCCTACGCCTTCACGGATGATCCCGCATGGCGCCTCGACGGGGGTGTCTTCGAGGTATGCGCACGTTCCTGCCTGTGCATGGCCCCTGCCGGCACACCGGAGGCCTTGAAGATCATCATTTCCCGGGCGCTCGCATTAGGACGCTAGGGAGCGCTCTTTCGGGGTGACGGCGGCCACGGGGCGTGTGAGGGCACAGCCCTGTATAGTCGGCTCAATGCAGGGGAAGTTCCTGCTGCTGCAGGTACAAGCCCATCACCGTCTGGATGCCGTGCCGGGGAGAGGCCATGAGAGCCTGCCCGTGTGGACGCTCGTAGACGAGAATGTATGTGCGGCACAGGACGAAGCGGTTGGGTCGGCGTGGGAGCGCTGACGGGTTTTCATGCTTCGTTGTGCGCGCCCCGGGCATGGGGGTGAGTGCGCCGTCTCAGAAGTCCTGTCCCCGATTTCGGCAACTCAATTCGGCATTCAGATCCCAATATCGCGCGAAGCATCCGATCAGGATAAATCCGACACGAAGTGCTTCTCTTCAAGCCGCCGGGCGCAACCAGAACCTTAGGGCTCGTGCAAATTTGATGCGCCGATCCATCACGCCTGGCTGCTCTACAGGAAGGGCGAGTTCGAAAAGGCCCGGCAAGTGTTGGAGCGCATCGCCGACAGGACCCCGGGCCTACCCGAGGTGAGCTACCATCTGGGGATGTCCTAACGGCAGACGGGCGAAAACGAAAAGGCCCGGAGGTACCTGGAGGCAGCGGTCCGGCCAAGGCTGCAGTATGCATTTTCACGGGGCGACGAAGGTGGCTTGCACCGTTTGGGAGGCACTGCCGGCATGGATGTGAAAGCAAAGGCGGCGTTCTTGGTGGTCCTGATGAGCCTGCCTCTCGTTGTGGGGTCTGCGGGTGCCGTTTCGGCCCGTTCTCACGTTGTGGAATACTCGTGCGGTCTGCTCGGTCTGCGGGCGAAAGGGGCCCCGACGCTGGATGTGCTCGAAGCGATCTGCTCCCATGTGGGAGCCGAACTGTTCGTTTTCTGAGACATCGGGCAGCTTACCGTGCGCGCCGATTTCAAGATATGCGGAACGCGCTATAGGCGCTCCGTGGTGCCACGGCCGGTGACTTGGCGGACCCCCTGAGCACCGCGCATACCGGACCCTCCCCGGAGCTGTACGTGGGCGCGCAACTCCTTCATATCGGGTGAAAATCCATTCTTGCAGGGAGCGAGAGAGGGGCGATCGAAACCCGCCACACAGGGGTTCGGTGAGGGGTGGCGGTGACACCGTGAGCGCCAAAAACCGCATAAACACCCTTGCTGAAGAAATGGCCGGGGTGCCAGACCGTACCGGCCCGTGGCGGGCATCCCCACCAAATCGACAGGCACCGCTGACCTGGTACCTTCCATGAGCTCATCCTCCTATTGTCTTTCTGAGCCGAAAAAGCAGCAGTACCCCTGGAGCACACAGCCACAGGGCTCCAGGCAGCGGGATGGGGAAAACGTCCCCCATGAAGCCGCTCATGCTGAAATCCTGTGTGAAGCCGGTGGTCCATGTGGTGTTGTTACGGAAAAGGATCACCCCCGGGTCCCATGGGGAAAAGAGAGGGTACAGGTCCGAGTCCGTCTCTTCGAGAAAGAGAAACTCGAAGCGCAGTTGGGAGCCGCTCAAAGGCGGGTCCGTATACCCGTACTTGTAAGGGACCAATGAGCCGGCAAGAAGCTTTCCGGTGCCGGCAAGTCCTATGTCCTCCGTGGTGTACCCGGTGACGGACAAGGATCCTTCCGTGGCAACGCCGCTGTTGTCGACCGTGAGATTTATTTGCAAGCTCCCGGGGATGGGACTGCCCGGCGCATCCGCCACCTGGAGCTGCTTGATCCGGTAGGTGCGCATACCGTCCCCGGGATCGTAGTCGAACTCGAAGCCGGGACCGTGCCAGCCGTCTATCAGGCCGTCTCCGTTGTTGTCGGGGTAGTTGTAAGGCCGTCCGACGGGTGTGCCCACAAAGGGATCGGCAAGGACATGCCCGGTTTTTGCGTCCACCAGGACCGCGAGTTGCATGATCCAGCCCGTAGCCCTGAGTGCATGGGTGGTCGCATTGTAACTCACCGACATGCAATCGACTGTCACGTCAGGGTAGTCGGGCCACCAGTCGTGCTTTCTGTCTCCATACCCGAGCAAGGCTGCAAAGGCGTGCGGGCATAAGAGGAGCACTGCGAGGGGCACGAGGAGTAGGACTCCCATTGACCGGTCGGTCGTCCTTCGCATTGCGGTTTTCATCTTCCCTCGTCCTTCCATCTCAGTAATGTCGGTCCCCAAAAAAACAATAAGCCCGAATCAGGTCGGATGACGGCCGATCCGGGCTTTCTGGTTCCTATAGGGCTCGTGCAAAAATAACTTCCCATTTTGATGCGCCGATCCATCACGCCTGGCGGCGTTGCTCGTCAGTTAAATGGCAGGCCATTCGCCCTCCTCGCGCCTTGCCATGCGCGCGCCTCGACACCTGAAAAGGGGAACTTATTTTCGCACAAGCCCATAGCTAAGGCCGGCAAAGTCCCCTGCTGCTCCGTATCGTTTCCGATCGCCGTCTCCCAAAAGGAAGTCCGGTGACGGGCTTGGCGAATTCGCGCAAACGGCGGCACGTTTTCTCAGTGGATTTCGCAAGATCTCGTTCGCCGAATCACCACATGCATACGATTAAAGGGCAGAAGTGTTTGCTTTGGATTAGCGGACGATTAGAAATCGGTGTTGGGGCTAAGACCGTCCGCATCAGGAAGGACCGGGTAGTGGGGCGTGCGGGTAAGGGCGCATGGAAGGCAGGCAACGGCCTAAATGATCGTTCCGGCCATTTGCCCGTACGCCCTCTCCCGTGGTGGGAGAATCCGGGGGCGCGGGAAAAATCACCCGGTACGAGCCATCATCGAGGCTCGGGGAACGGTCTTATCCCCATCCGGTCTTTGGGTCATAGGACGGAAAACGCGACACTCCCGCCCAAGTGACGGGCAAACGCGATCTCGCGAGAAGGTAAGAGCAAGGGCCTGTGACCGGCGACGGTCCGACTTCTGGATGCGCCGACCGGTCACGCACGACGGCTTGATGCATCGGTTGAAAGGAACGGCAGGTGCCAAGGCCTTGCCGCCGCGTCCTTCGGGCTGCGGCCAGCCCGGCAAGACCGATTCCCAGCAGGGTCATGGACGCGGGCTCGGGAATGGGGGTGGGACCGATGTTGCCTGCCGCGGCACCGGTGAAAGAGGTGGAGAAATCCCCCATGAATGTGCAGCTTTGGCTGAAAAGCTCCACGCCGATGTAGCGCCCGCCATAGAAAAGCGGGGCGATTTGCCCGCCTGTGGGCAGGAAGCGGAAATCGAAGGTGTCGGCTTCGGCGGGCAACTCGGAATCTTCGTAACCGAACAGCAGTGCCTCCCCGGTCAGCAGGGTCCCGCTGTAAACGCCGTAGCCGAAGGGGGTCAAATCGATCTTACCCTCCAACGTCAGATCGTCGGCGCCGGCACTTCCCACAAGGACTCCTGACCGGTCCACCTGGATGTTGACGGTGAAACCGGACACGAGCCCTGTCGAGGGGTCTCCGGTGACAAAGACCGGCGGACCGGTTTCATCGAACTCGAACAAGAAGGGGACGGCGGCGATGTCGAGCGTCAGGGTGTCTGCCGTGTAGCGGATCTGTCCCTCGCTATTGAATCCGATGCGGGGGTAGCCGATGGTATCCCCGATAAGGACGGCGCGGGCGGGATCTTGAAGCCCCGTGACCGCCAAGAACACCGTCAGTGCCAAACAGATAGGAAAAACACGTCGCATCGATTCTCTCGTATTACCGCGTTGGGCGGGCCTGGTGATTTGGTTTCCCCCCCCCGCAAAGGCATCTTGCGGCCCATGCACGATTCCCGGGGTCTGAGGATGTGCACATCAGCCCTCGTTCGACGGTGGCGTCGAGATTCCCCCCTTGAGGGCGAAGGGGGGTGTGAAGGATCTTCGGAGCCGGAAAACACCCCCGTGGGCCCCCTCAAAAGGGGAATTGAGGAGAGCCAACCAAAGTCCCAAAAGGAATTGAGTCACGGGTAATTGATTTTAACAAGTAACCAACAACCATAAAAGTAATATCAATACGATTAGAATTGTGTTAGTGAATCATTAGAAAAATATTTGCAAGTGTATGGTGTCATACTGAATCCGCATAAGGAGCCATACTTCACGATAAGCAAATTGCATACCACACGACCACTGGGGCACACGTGGAAAGGAATATAAGGCAATACTGAGATCTTAACGGCAAGAGTGCAGGGGAAACGCCCTGGAAATCGCAGAAGTAGTCCACTTCTCCAGGGTAAAAGGATGCCACTTAAAGGCACAATCCGGGTCCGAAGTGAGTTTTCGCGATCAGGGCTTTGGGCTGTCCGATAGCGCAGTCCGGTCCGCCATGGTGGAGATCTCAGTTACTCATCGTCATCGCTGCGGGGACCATATCCGTTTCGGCCGGTCTTGTTCTGTAAGTTTGGAATTTCGGACTCGTCAACTCGGGCTGAGCCGATCAGGCCGGTGTGACACGTTGCGGGAGTGGGGCGATTGTCTGAGCACCTCCGTCGGGCCATTTCGGATGCGCAATCACAGGGGTCACTTGGGCCGGTCCGAAGGGGGAGCCGTTTTTCGCCGAGCGCTGAGCCCGACCACGCCGAGCAGGCCCGACAAGAACAGCAACACCGACGAAGGTACCGGCACCGGGGAGGCGGAGGCGCCGGCCTCGGACGAGCCGGGGGTCTCGCGGACGAGCGGTCCTGTGACCGACAATGCCGAGGAGCTCGACAGGGCCGCAGGCGGTAGAAGGCTGGGAGGGGGGCTCAGGACGGCGCCGGTGGAGCTTTCTTCGGGGGCAGCGGCCCCAAGCTCCCGTTGAGTCCGTGAGGCTTGCCGGGATACCGACAGGGAGGCGAACGGGCGTCCCTGTCCATAAGCGCTGCCATCGCCTCGGGCTGAAGTTGCAGGAAGGGATCCCGCGAGCCACGCGCCTTGTGACGGCATCGACTGGAACACCACCCAAGGGCCGGTGCCTGCCGAGGGGCCGCTCCCCGGGGCAGCGGCCACCGAACCGGAAGCCCCCGTTTGCAATGCTATGGCTCCTGAAACGGGGCCCGTCCGCCTGTCCAGGGAATGAAGCCCGCCGGTGCCGAGACCCCAAGCGCTCTTCAGGACCGAGTCTATCCCCGTCCGCGAGGGTTCGGGTCGGGGGGACCCGAACTGTTCGGGGTCGGAAAAATCAAAGAACGCAAAGCCGGATTTGAACGCATAGGCCCCCAGAGAAAACACCAGGACCCCCCACACAAGCGCCACAAGGAAGAACAACGATTTCAGCTTAAAAGGCACTTTATGCAACCCTTAAGTCATTGTGTGGCAGAATGCGCTACCGTTCCCGTTTATGAGCAACAGCCCCCGGTTGAGGGAAGAAGGGAGCTCACCGCCGGAAGAGCTGAACACTTTAAACGGCAGATTAGCCCACCGGGAACGAGTCTGTCAATCGGGAGCCCTTGACCTGCGGCCTCCCCCCATCTTCGGCTTTCTGAAAATCTTCCTATTGATTTCAGTATGTTATGGGATAGTAGTCTCTCGGGGCTCTTCCGCACCCAGTGGATTCTAACGACTATCTCATCGTTATCTCACGCATCGCTAACAGTATCCTTGTAGAAGCCCTTGCGAATCGGGGCGACCAGGTGCCGTTGCGACCGACATGGGGCCTGGAGTAAGGGGCACCGGAAAGCACAGAGAAAGGACCACGCGCGGGAGATCTCCATGCCGAGAATCGGTACGACCACTGTTATGATGCTGCTCTTGTTGGGACTTTGCTCGGCCCCCTCCCATGCCGAGGAAGAAGCCTACCGCCTGGCCTCGGGAGATGTGCTGGAGATTTCGGTCTGGCGGGACGAAACCCTTTCCCGGGAACTCATCGTGCCCCCCGACGGAGTCATCTCCTTCCCCCTCATAGGAGACACGAAGGCTGCGGGCAAGACCGTGGCCGAATTGCGACAGATCATAACTGCCGAGGTTTCCGACTACGTGCCGGACCCATCGGTGACCGTCATACTGGTCCGAGCCACCAGCCTGGTGGCGTACGTACTCGGCAAGGTGAACAAACCTGGGGTGTTTCCCATCGCCCTTGACACCAACGTCATGCGGGTCCTTTCCATGGCCGGGGGGCTCACCCCCTTTGCCTCCGCGGGCAACATCGTGATCTTGCGGCAGGAAGAGGGCAAGTCCCTCAAGCTGCCCTTCGATTACAAAGAGGTCGAAAAGGGCGGGAAGCTCGATCAGAACATCGCCTTGAAGCGGGGGGATGTGGTTGTGGTCCCCTGACGCAGTGCCGCCATGACGGAAGCACTGACGCGAACCGACTGCATCCACCCCTTTCCACCAATGCCGTGTCCTGAAGCCCAATGCACCGTTATCTCATGGGCGAAGTCGGGCCCGCTTGGGTTGGGTGATGGGCACCGAGGTGCCTGCCTATGACGGGGATCGGACCAATCAGATGAAACACAGCGGCCCTTTGCCGGCGTCGTTTTATTGGGTGCTCTCACTTTGTGTCCTGGCTGTCGAAACATCCGGCGCCGAAGGGAATCAAACGATACACAGCCCGTATCTTGTGGTGCGAGGTGAGTATGACAACAATGTAGATTTCTCGAAGAATGAGAAAAAAGAAGACTATATCTCTTCCATAAGGCTTGGCCTGAATTCAATATATAGAAAGCAAACTGCGAGTGTCTTTTCCAGAATTGAGTTGGGGTTGATCAATAATGCTTATTACAACTATAGAAATCGACAAGATTATTTTTTTGATATTTCCGCCGATATCATGCCAACCGAGAAGAGTTCATGCCAGTTGAAAATGACCTATGCGAAGGACCAAACGCTCGAAAACGAGCTTAAGGAGACGGGTTTGGTGACCGGATGGGAAGACAGGCAACGCTATTCGGGCGGCGGTGGCTTCCGCTACCGGCTGACCGAGCGGATCGATACAGGGCTCATGCTCAACGGCGAGCTCACGGAATATGCATCGGAGCTCAATTTCGACCACAGCAACGTGACGGTGTCTTTGACCGGCGGTTACAGGGCGAAAAACGGGCGAGACGTTTTCGGTTGCCGGCCCTATTTCAGAAGGTACCACTCGAAGGTGTTCGCCTCGCACGAATACGGTTTCTATCTGGGACAGACCCGATCGCTGACCGAGCAAGCGGAGTTGAGCGTTCATGCAGGGGCACGGTACACGACGGGGGACCTTTCCCGAAGCGCCCAAGGGGCGCAGGGCCATTGGGGTGCACTCGCCGACGTTTCCCTGAAACAAACAGGGCAGGCTTACTGCCTGGCCGCAGGGTACACGCGCAATATGGCATACAGCTCCCAGGGGGAACTGGTGGAGGTGGACAAGGTATTTGCCACGGCCGATACAAAAATGACCGAACATTTCGATCTGGGGCTTTCCGTGGGGTATTATCTGAGCAGGTCCGGACAGTCCCCGGGAACCACGAACAGCAGGTACCTGGAGTGCACTCCTTCCCTGGCTTACCGACTCGGTCGGCACCATGTCTTACGTGCCGGGTACACACTGTCGCACCGGTACGAGGGCCACGCAGCCCGAGACAGGGGTTATGGGCGCAACAGGTTTTGGGTGATGATCACCCTCGAGTTTCCCCAAGGCTTCTAGCGGACTCGGAACAGTCCAATCCCCGGTGAGGTCCTGATGAACGAACAAAGGGACATAGGTTACCTCAAGGACATCATAAGAAGAAGGTCGAAGGCCGCTTTGTTGTCTTTTTTACTATTTGCAGTATCCGGAGCATCGATTGCGTATTTTCTTCCACCAACTTACAAGGCAGAGTCAACAATACTTATAGAAGAGCAAAGAATCCCTTCGACATATATACACAGAAGCATAACCGCATTCGTCGAGGAAAGGCTCCAAACGATAACCCAGAGAATCATGAGCTATTCGGAACTGATAGCAATTATCAACCAATTTGACCTGTACAGTCACATGCGGCAAAGGTACACGACCTCTGAAATCGTCGAAAAGATGCGCAAAGACATCAACCTCAGGACCATCAGCGCCGATGTGAGAGACCGGCTGAGCGGACGCCCGGCCGCAGCGACGATCGCGTTTACCCTCTCTTTTGAGGGAAAGGACCCTTCAAAGGTGCAAAAAGTGGCCAATGTGCTCGCGTCCCTTTATCTGGAGGAGAACCTCAAATCACGGGAAGAAAGGGCCTCCGACACGACCGCTTTCTTCAAACAGGAGCTCGATGCACTCCAGGGGCAGATCGACGTGCTGCAAGGAAAGATCAGTGCCTTCAAGTCGGCCCACGTGGGTGAGCTTCCCGAGTACAACAGCCTCAACATGCAAACCCTGGTTCGGCTCAACAGGGACCTTGACCTCACGGACGCCAAGATAAGCTCGTTGCGGGAAAGGAAGATACTCCTGGAGGGCCAGCTTGCCACCCTGGACCCCTTACGCCCCTTGGTGACCGAGGACGGGAAGACCGTCATGAATCCCTCGGACCGGCTCAAGTTCCTGCGGCTGCAGCTTCAGACCTCCTGATCTCGGGGATTTGGAGATGATACCAGCTCGTAAACCATGCGCAAATCCGTGCCCGGATAGACCGTTTCAGTTGCATTAAGGTGTTCGAATAGTCGCCAGGCTGCTCTGTTTGATAACGGATTGGATAGATGGTGGACTCTCACTGTTAGTGTCTTCTGTTCATTATTCGGCACCAGATCCGCATCTGTTTTAAATAGCCCTTCAAGGAATGACCTTGCATCATCCTGCCTCGCCAGAATGCCCCTAAGTATGATCGCCATTGCAGTTTCTGCTCGGTAAGCAATCATCTTTATTGTGTCTATAAATTGCTTTCTCCTTGGTGACAATTCTCTAAACTGCTGCTCCTCTGGCAATTCAGATACCGCTACATGCTTGGATGTCTTTTTCCGCCTCCCCTTG
>Ga0209163_1000303_pt1 | contig 109528 bp, 91 predicted proteins | sample MTBAKSrepl2MetaG_FD_187457 | JGI IMG/M metagenome (GOLD analysis project Ga0209163, IMG submission 187457) | Enrichment culture microbial communities om Arthur Kill intertidal strait, New Jersey, USA, that are MTBE-degrading - MTBE-AKS2 (Arthur... | ecosystem: Environmental > Aquatic > Marine >...
TGAATGACGAAGGTCTTGTCTCTGCCTGGTTGGATGGTGTTAGATTGGAATTGAAACAGGTGGATCAGTATGCCAGGCCTGCCCCCGTCGTTGACTTGAAACATGTTGCCCGTATGCCTGTATCTCCCCCTGTCAACCACCCTTGGAGAACCTATGGAAAAAAACTGAATGGCAAGCCTACTGCTGTGATCAATTAGGACATTTCTATTTAGCCAGCATTAGGACATTTCTATTTAGCCTTGACACAACATATTGCTGATCAATAGTGAGATGATTGGGGCTGTTTTTCTTATGCTGAATGAGTAAGGAAATGTGTCTTTCATCCAGGATTGGTGCACATCCCTTATGTGTCACTATGGTACTGCTGACCTCTGCTTCTGGACCGAATTTTTTTCTTGTGAGCAAAAAGAAGCCCTGCGGGGGCAGGGCTTCTTTTACCAAAATCCTGATCCTTTACCGAAGTATTAAGGGCAGGTAGAGATTGAACATGGGGATCTCATCCACGACATGCAGAGTTACAGGCAGGTCAATTGTGGGAGCGGGAGCGTTCTTGACACGCAGGGTGGCAAAGTAATCTCCCAAAGCCAGACCAGTTGCATCGTAGCCAATGACGACCTCAGCTGATCCACCAGCAGGAACGACACCGGCAGTCGGATCTTCAGACAGCCAGAGCACGTCACCACCAGCTTCCAGCATCAGATTTACATCATCGAGGAAGAAGTTACCACTGCCAACCGTGACAGACTCGAACATGATCTCGTGTGTGTCGCCATCAGCAAAGTCAGAGACATCCACTTCGATCATTCGGTAGCCAGTTACACCACAGGCAGGATCCAGCCCATCCGTGCGCCAGACTTCTATGCCATCGATTACCAGTGCCATGTAATTGCTGGCACCAGCATCGCCACAAACAACTTGTTCAGCCCAGAAGGTCATAGTTGCAGAGCCAGGCATCATCAGAACGTTTTGAGAAACGTATCCAGTATCACCCGCGCTTGCACCACCAAACCAGGCCCAGGCTTCTCCAGTGTTAGCGCCAGAGCCGCCACCAAGACCACAGTCTGCTTCAGTACAAAGCGGGGTTCCGTAGGTTTCGGAATATTCATCCCAATAAGGATTGGGAGTGTAAGCTTCGAAGCTTGGATCGAGGATCAGCTGTTCAGCCTGAGTGCCTGCAACGGGCAGTTCGAAGAGTTCGAAGGTGCCTTCGGCTGCGCCAATGTTGGTCAGCTTCAGGATTTGAGTTCCAGTTGTGTCAGGGAGCAAGTATTTCTCAAGCTCTACTGGAGCTGCCTGCAGACAGGGAGCCAGCAGACGCAAGGTTATATCTTGAACAGTCTCTTCGCCGGCGATGATAACCAAACCTTCAACAGTCTGGGTCTCGTATCCATCGATTTGAACTTCGATATCATAAGTTCCTTCAGGAATTGCGGTAGTGTAATAACCATCGCTATTAGTGAGGATGGAATAGACAACCACGCCATCCTGGAGGAAAGTGACTACTGCATCAGCAGCAGGAGTGGGATTCACATTACAGATTTCGAGCGTGAACACGTTTCCCTTAGCAAATCCGTAATCAGCGGGAGCCAGGAGCCGCAATTGGACAGGCACGTTCATGGTTGCTTCGCTTGGGCTGTTGACGCGGAGACTACCGAAGTAATCGCCCCAGGTCAGACCTGTAGCGTCGAACGCAAGCGTCACTTCCACAGTGCCACCATCAGGAGCAACCACACCGGCAGTTGGATCTTCGGTCAGCCAGACAATGTCTGTCGAACCAGCAGAGCCCATGCCGCGGATGGTCCAGTTGCCAGCAAAGCCAGCATCATCGATCAGGATCCAGGAATCATCGGGAGGCAGGGTGGGTTCGGCAGGTACAGCACCAGACCACCAACCAGCCCAGGAGCGTTCCTGAGATGCAGTTTGATCAATAGAAGCAGGGAAGTAGGATGTTCCAGGAACTTCAAGGAAGATCGCGCCGATGAGAACATCGCCAGGACCTGAAATTAAGACTGGTTCATCCAAAACATAATTGTTCCAGCCAGCAGCATCGCCGACAACAACATCCTGCTGATAGAGCAGTTCTGAACCAGGAGCAGGGTCAACAGAGCCGGTGGTGTTTTGGTAAACGACGATTCTAAGCGCATCGCCGGCAGCCACTGCACCACTTGCTTCAAAGGAAATATCGACCTGTTCGAGGAGGAACGGGAATTGATCTTCGGCAGGCGTGAAGCGGTTGACAACAATGAATTCAGCAGTACCGCCGATACCAATGGCATCTTCAGCAACACCGTCATCCAGGACCAACTCGACATCAAAGGCCTTGCTGTAAGGAACAGGTCCAGCACCAGGGCGTTCACTGATCTCAAACGGAGCTTCAAGGGCACCGGTGTTGATCAGGGACATGGTTTGGGTAGCTGTTCCATCCGGGTCGAGTTCCTGGTAGAAAGACTCAGGGTCGACAGAGAGACAGGAATCATCGAGACGGAGCTGGAAGTCCACGAAGGTTTCCGTGCTCATGCCAACGACAACGCCGAATACCATCTGGCTGACGTAGCCTTCGGCCATCACTTCGACATCATAGGTGCCGTTCTTGAGGGCATAGCTGTAATAGCCGGTTTCGTCTGTGCCAGTGGAGAATGCCAACACACCGTTTTTATAGAAGTTGATCGTTGCATCCGTGAACGGTGCAGGATTAACATCGCATTTTTCGGTGGCGGTGATATTACCCTTGATATTGCCATAATCGAACGGGCGGACAACATGCAAGGTAACAGGGATATTGGGAACTGGGTAAGGTGTATCGGTGGAGATCTTCAGTTCAGCGAAGTAATCACCAGGTTGTTCAATGTCATTAACATTGAACTCGATTTGAACATCAAACTCGCCAAAAGCAGGAACGTAACCTTCGACCGGAACTTCGTCCAGCCAGGGCACTCCACCACCGGCACCGCCGGCTGCAATCGCGAATGCGTCAACTTCACCCTGTGTGAAAGCACCAACAGCAACTGAGGCACCAGTGGTGACATCGATAATCCTCAACTCGGGACCTGTTGTGTAGGATGCCCAGTAAAGGACCTTGTTTTCCTCGTCGTAGTCCATGCCCTGAGCATAGTTGGGGTCTGCACCAAGATCACCAACAATCGTGTCCACACCGGTATCAGGATCGATGCGGTGCAGTGAGTTGGAGACAAGGTCGACACCGTAAAGCATGCCGTCATCAGGGACGTAGGCGATATCGATGATACAGGTACCATTTGGCAAAGTACCAATGGCAGTTGTTGCACCGGTAGCAATATCCACTTCCATCAGGGTCGAGGAAGTGTTACAAGCAGTGGCCATTCCGTACATCACACCAGGACCGCCTGCCAGACCACTGAAGGTGGCTCCGGAAGGAGGAGTGGTGGTGCCGATTAGAGTAGTTGCTGCGGTTGCTGTGTCGATAGCATAAAGGTTGTTGTTATCGTAGCTAATAGCAAACAAAGTACTGAAATCAGAACCCATAAAGTCGCCTGCGAACAAGGCAGTAGCTCCAGAAGTTGGAGTACCGACCAGGGCAGAAGTGCCAGGCACAGAGGCATCTGGCCAGACGTACAGATTGTCATTGAAGAGGTCAACACCGTAAGCTGGAGGAGCGGCTGTGATGCCATAGCGACTGCTTAAGGCGTTCAATTCCAGACCACCAACCGTTGCAGCCGCATTCGGATCGCGGAAGATCGAGGCAGGTTGTTCACTCTCAGCTAACTTACCGGTGAAGGCAGGAATGCTGTAGGGTTGGAAGCCTTGATCTTTTTCAGTGATCTTGAAGTTAGCACCGCCGGCACCATCATTGATGAGGGTGAGAGTGGTGAATTCTGGATCGTCATGCAACCAAATGGTTCGTTCGAGTTCGGTCGGATCGGCACTGAGCATACCCGCTCCGAGTTCGAAGTCTTCATGGTTGACGACATCCTGGAGAATTTCGCGGGTTTCAATCTTGGTCTCGTATTTGGGAAGTGAGATTGTGAATTCAACATCCGCGGGATCCATGTCGGTAGCCTGGAACATATAGTAAAGACCAGCGTGATCAGGATCATCGGTATTCGCGATGGTCATCGCAGAAGTTGTTTCGGTAGCAACTAATGCACCGATCAGTTTTTCGGTTGGGAAGTTGGCATCGTAGACATAACCTGCTACCAAGCCACCATCGATGGTACCGCAAGGCACAGCAATTACGTATGGTTCAGAGACCGATACAGCGACATCATCGATGTACCAACCGGGATATTGCCCAGAGGAATCGGTGCGAAGGAAGAATCGGAATTGGAAGTTAGCAACAGCATATGAAGGATCCAACGCGATGCTCTTAGGTGACCAGGTCAGGATATCACCGAACTTCTCGTAGACTGCCTGCCAGGTGGCTCCGCCATCTTTTGTGACCTGCACGGATCCCCAGTCCCAGGTATTGGATTCAGAATCCATCCATTGCCAGAAAGAAAGGGTCGGTGCCATACCAGCGTAAGAAGAAAGATCGATCACTGGAGAAACCAGATAGCTGCGTTCACTGGCAGCATAGTTGTCAGTCAGGTTGGTCGCCCACACATTCGGAGCGGAATACGCAGCACCAGGACCTGGTGTGGCAGAGGGAACGCCCCATGCCCAGGTGGGGAGGGGTGCGCCGGCATCTTGTGTTACGGTAAATCCGCCATTTGTGGTGTCAAAATTCTCAAAATAGACCTGGGTGGGTGCAGGTACAGGTGCAGCGGCAATGCCGATATCGTCCACGTACCAGCCTTCATAGTTCACAGAGCTGTCGCTCTTGAACTTGAAGCGGACCTGGAAGGTGGCCACATTGTAGCTCGGATCGAGTGCTATAACAACTTTGTTGTAAGCAGTATCTGTCATGCCTCCAACCGGACCATATACCGGGATCCAGGTTGTGCCATTCTTGGTGACCTCGACCGTAGCATTATCCCAGGTAGCGCTCTCTATATGGCGCCACTGCCAGAATTCGATTATGGGAGTGTCAGTGCCGAAACCAGTCAAATCGATCAGCGGAGAGGTCATGTAACTCAACTCACTGGGGTTGTAATTGCCAGTCGGGTTGGTTGCGATGACGTAACTGCCGCTATGGGCTTCGCCAGGACCATTGGTGGGGATACCACGAGCCCAGGAGCTGTTGGTACCGCTGGAAACAAAACCTTGATCTCCTGCTTCGAAATCGTACGTGATTTCGTATTCAGGGCTATATCCAGGTGCGGAACAAGAGACGTTGTCAATATTCAGGTAGTAGTCCTGTACATAAACATCAACATCATCCGGTGTGATTGTTGTTTCGAGAATCTGGTAGCCAAGCACGAGAGCCTGGACACTCACAGCGTATTCCTGGCTGTTGTAGAGCACGATTTCGTACTCACCAGTCATAGGATCCGTGTAAACGGTTTCAGAATAACCGGTCATTGAGAAAGTCAGTTTGGCATAGAGGGGATAGCCATGAGCTGCACCATCCAGGATGCCATCATCGTAAACAACACCGGTGACAAGGGTATTGGGAAGTTCTGTCAATACGAAGTCCTGCAGGACCGAAGCGCCATCAGCAACCACCACACCAGAAGCTGCAGCGGGTTCATAGCCAAAAGCGGAGACAGCCATTTCAAATGTGTCAGCATTGACATTGGCTGTGTATTGCCCGGCTGCGTTGGTATAGACGGTGCGATTATTGACCGGATCGGTACCGGTAATTACAACTTTTGCACCAGAAATCGGTGCGGCAGTATCTGAAGTAACAGTACCGTAGAGTACGCTGTTACCGCACATACCCGATGCTAATTGAACAGCTGCCAGGGCATCGATCTCGCCCCAGCCGGTAGCAAAGTTCGGGAAGTCTGTGGGGGTGAGAGATGAACCGTCGTTATAGGTCATATCGACAGCTGTACTCTCGATGATTGTCTCAATCGAAGCGTAATCACCGACCAGGCAGGGAGCAGCCTGCATGATCATGGCAACCAGACCGGTTATATGAGGAGCAGACATGGAAGTGCCAGACCAGCCATCTTGATAGGCAGTATCGCTGCCTGGGGTTGAGGAGCGAATGCTGACGCCAGGCGCGAGCACCTGGGGTTTCAACATAGCGAAGCCGTCAACTGGGTTGACCGTGTCGAGATTATCGGTAGGACCCCAGTTGGAATGGGTGGCGTACAGTCCGTTCTGCTCACCAGAAGAACCAACGCCGGTCACATTACCAGAACGGGCAGGATTGCCGACGGTGTTGAGTCCGGGAGGCGTACCATAGCCGCAGTTTGAGGCATTGCCATTGGAGAAGACAGGGTAAACACCAGCAGCATGCCAGCCATCGATCACTTCTTCAAACCAGGGATCGTAAGTCTGACCACAATCGCCCCAGGAGTTGTTGACCACATTCGGGCGCATATCGGGGTTGGCGTTATTTCCGCTGAGGTCAGTTGGTGCAGCAATGAATTCGCCGCAGCCAAGCAAAGCAGAATCAGTACAGCTGCCGTCGGGACAGCCAGCACATGCCATCCACTCAGCACCTGGAGCGATACCAATTTGGTTTGCACCTCCGTCATCCCCGACCATGGTGCCCATGGTGTGAGTGCCGTGGCTATTACCATCACGTGGTACATCATCACCCAGATCATCGGGGTTGAACCAGTTGTAGTTGTGATCAAAAGTTCCATCGCCGTTGTTACCACGATATGCACCGACCAGTGCCTGGTGTGAGTAGCGAACGCCGGTATCGACGTTGGCAACCACCAGACCGGTACCGTCATAGCCGAGCGCCCAGGCTTCGGGGGCCTTGACGTGGGTGATGTTCGGTTCGATCGCTTTTGGATCATCGTCGAGACCAAGTTTTTCTTTTTCCGGCTCATATAAGATATATTCTTTTTGAGCAGAAATTGAGACAACGTTGGGGAGCTGTTGCAAGCTTGCCAGGACAGTCTTGTCAGACTGTTCAACCAGGATACGGTTGGCGATCCAGAAGGATCGGTATTTCACGCCAGCATTATCAAGGTAAGCTTTTGCCACAGACTGAGTTTTCTCAGCCTGCTCTTTTAAGGTCTCATAAACAAACCAGCCGCGCTCACTCCAGTTCATAAAATAAGCCTGGGAGAGGTCGGCTGTGTTTTTGAAATCGACCCAATAGGTAGCGACGCCGTTCTTGTTGATTTCATCAAGGACAGCATTTTCGACCGTCACAACCTGTTGGGGGGCGGCATTCTCAGCAGTAACGTTGACCGGAACATAACTGATCAGCATTCCCAGTGCCAGTAAGACTGCGAGAACTTTAAACAGGGTTTTCCTTTTCATGTCACTTCCTTTTCTTTTTTTGTGTTGAACTTGCAAGATAAACCTAGACAACTACAACAAATTAATTCTTATGACACCTCCTTTGAAAAGAGACCAAAATATAGATTGAAAAATTTCACACCTGAAGTGTGGACGATAACGAGCTTTAGAAATGATAACGTTGGTTTTAACTCTGTCAAATTTCTTCAACTCACTTTAAAACTTGTGATCATGGACTAATCGCAAGAATTATACTTTTCTGAGGTCATTTCAGTCAAGCCAAATGACATTTCCTGCAAAATATTCGATACTTTCAGATTTTAATGAGTAAATCTCACAATACGACATTGCCTAAGAATAATAATACACTAGATTTCGGTAAAAATTGGGTAATTTTTGGAATGAATTCAAATAGGTCTGGGCATGATAGAAGCTTATTGGATCGCAGGAAAAACTCTTGCTGAAAGGATTTACGATAAAAAAGGATACATAGAAAAACTGCAGTACTGAACTTATGTTTTTTAGCAATCTCAACGATCTGCTTTGGGTGCAGAAGCCACTTTTTGGACCTTATGGACTAAACGGTTTCTTCGCTGTTCGATTGAGGCGGCAATCCCTGGATTGGAAAATGTTGGATTATTAGTTTTTACTTGCTGCAGCAAATGGTTGGTAATCTCGAGTGCATTTGGATAATCTTTTGCGATATGCTCGTAATACTTGGCCAGCTCGAGAGCAGCGTCAATTGAACCAAGATGACGGGCTTGTGTCCAAAGAGGGAGCGCTTCATCATAGTTTTTATTTCTCTTACAGATTCTCGCACGTGAAAGTAAGGAAAGAATCAAATCCTCATCATTAGATTTCGAAAAATGTTCAGATGCGTATAGCTGTTCGGCAAGCACTTCGCGATCCAAACTTTCCATCAGGCGACCGATGGAGTAAATGTCTTCTGCATGGCTGAGTTTGTCTGAGGTCGGATCCTCCAGGATGGCAGCCAAAGTGGTAAACAAAGCAGAAAGGCTGACGACATCGATCTCGTTATGGTAAAAGATGCCAGCAATCTGGCTGGCGTCACCATCTGTGATGTAGTTTCGATAAAACTCAGGTACCAGGTAACCGGGTATGTCCTCGCTGGTTCTGTAGAACTCAAGAATCTCTTTTTCGATGTTTCCAAGATTGCATTGTTTCAGGCGGCGCTTCCAAACCCGGCGGGTGATGTGCAATAGGTCGATGTGATCCATTTCGTCAAAGGGATTGCTGAGCCGATTGAGGATATAGCGGGTGTTGATGATCGGGAGATCAAAAGATTTGCCATTGTAGCTGACAATTGCTTTGGCACCATCCACAAATTCGCTCAGAGCAGCCAACTGGGCTTTTTCTTCGGAGGGATTGCGCAAAAAAAACTGTTCGAGCACAAATTGGTCGCCGTTAAAGCGCGCTGCACCAATCATAAACGGGATCGTTCCGGTTCCACCCGAGAGACCGGTGGTTTCGGTATCCAGGAAGATGAACTCAGAAATATCGCTGTTTGCCAGGTGAGCGGCTTGCGCCCATTCACATAAGACTTCATAACGCGTAAACGGTTTCAAAGGGACAGCACCATGCTGGTGTTGGTCTGGGTATTGGTGGCTGGATGAAAAAATCTTACCGAAGATGGTATCAAACTCATGCCCCGCAACCAGAGATTCAATCGGGATCTTTTTTTTCACTGGACTGGGCAGTGGCTTATCCTTGCCAAACTGCACACCCAATTTTTTCAGCTGCTCAGCTAGATCCGAAAAGTTATCCATTCCGCAATCCCTTCAGAAGGGCTAAGGCTTCTTTTTTTCCACCGTAACCCGGTTCACCCACCGGACCGACACAAGCAGGGCAGCCGGATTCGCATTGGCAGCCCTGGATAACCTCAATTGCCCTTTCTATCCAAAAATTGCGCAGGTCATAAAGTTTCCTGGAAAGCCCAATCCCACCCGGGATGTTATCGTAAACCAGGATGGCTGGGTTGGCATCATTAAGCACCGAACGGTTTTCGGACATCAGAGAGATATCTTCGCGGTCACACATGATCAGCAAGGGCGCGATGCTGCGCAAAGCGTAAGCTGCAGCAGCAAGACCACTGCGTACCATTACGCTGATTTCTGCCTTGTGGTGACAGGATTCGCAAAGTGTAACGAGGTTGGAAGCCTGGTTTGCGACGGCAGGGTCTGTAAAGGTACGGAAGGGCTGGACATGGTGAACGTGCAATTCTGAGGGCTCGAAAGTTTTTCCGCAGGCGCGGCAGGTGTAACTATCTCGCAACAGGATTTTTTGGCGCAAACGATTCCACTCCGGACCATAGATATTGGAATCTGACCCCCACAAACGATTGGCTCGCAAAGTTTCGATGAAGCTTGGCGAAATTCCTAACCAAAAACCGGTGGTGTGCAGGTTTTGTGGAGGCAGGTCGATCTGACCCACACCAAGCAGTTCGTTGGTCATCCAGCGTTTCTTCTGATAGGAATTAATCGAGATATCCAGGTCCAGACTGCCATAATTGGCTGTAAAGTTTTGGTAGCCAACTGAAGAAGTGAGGTTGTAATCGATGATGCGGGTATCAATCACCGGGATCGTATAATATTCAGACTGGCTGGGTTTTAGATAGCAGACACCTTCGTCGAGGTTCAAATCCAAAACTTCATACATCTCGGCATCGTGCAGGTAAATGGCTTCTTTATGTACATACCAGCGGGCTGCATTCGCATCAACAGAACCGATGAATTTCTGCTCTTCCCCTTCAGCAACTACATTCAGGCTTACCACGTTTGGGGTCGAGGATCGCAATGAAACTTCGGCTGCTGGATAGCGGTCAGCAAGCCAGTAGTAAACTTCTCCCTGCCGGGTTAGCGAACCAGATTGTTCCAGCAGGTCCAAAAAACGAGCGAGTTCCTCTGCGCTCATGGAACCGAAGTTTTCAGTACTGGAGAAAGGCAGCTCAAAGGCAGCGCAGCCAATATGCTGCAGCAGGATGACCAGATTTTGCGGATCGATGAGCGCTTGCTCCGGGTTGCGATCCACAAGGTATTCAGGATGAGTTGCCAGATATTGGTCCATTGCTTCGTTTGTTACAATCAGGATTCCCAAGGAAGGTTGCTGTTTTCGACCAGCCCTGCCAATTCGTTGGTGGGTTGTGGCAATCGTACCGGGGAAACCCACCAGGATCACTGCATCGAGATCGCCGATATCAACCCCAAGTTCCAGAGCGGAGGTAGAAAAGACCGCACGAAGTGAGCCCGATTTCAGTCCCTGCTCGATTTCACGCCGTTCAGATTTCAGGTAACCGCTGCGATAGCCGCGTACGCTTTCACGTTCGTGAAAAGGCAGCCTGTTGCGAAGGTAAGCCAACAACATCTCTACAGTGCGACGTGTGCGAGCGAAAATGAGAGATTGGTGCGCAGATTTCATCAGCTTCTGGGTAAAGATCACACCAAAATCAATGCTGCTCTTGCGGATACCAAGCTTTTCATCCACAAGGGGTGGATTGTAAACCAGGAAATGAGCTGGACCCTTGGGCGAGCCATCTACATCAATCAAGTGGACTTTTTGCTCAATCAAAGCCGTTGCAAGCTCTTCAGGGTTACCAATAGTGGCGGAGGTCAATACGAACTGCGGGTAAGCATTGTAAAAAGCGCAAATGCGCTTCAATCTGCGTATCAGATTAGCGAAATGCGAGCCAAAAACACCCCGATATATGTGCATCTCGTCAATGACGACAAAACGAAGCTTTGAAAAAAAGCGTGCCCAATTGGTATGGTGTGGAAGGATTCCCTGGTGAAGCATATCAGGATTGGTTAGTAGAATAGAAGCCGACTTGCGTATAGCAGTTCGCTGATTGGTGGGTGTGTCGCCATCATAAATTGCCGGCTTGATGCCATCGACTGCCAGTTGTTTTGCGTAATCAGCAAAGTTATTATATTGGTCGTTGCTAAGCGCTTTCGTTGGAAACAAAAGCAGGGCGGTGGCTCCGGGTTGGCTCAATTGTTGGTTCAGGATTGGGATACTGTAACAAAGGCTCTTTCCACTGGACGTTCCTGTCGAGATGACAATATCTTCACCTGATTCAAGGTGCCTGATCGCTTCTGTCTGGTGAGAATAGAGTGCCTCAATACCCTTTGACTTCAAAACCTGTTGGACGTCAGTATGAATGGAAGCAGGGAAAGGCTCAAATTTCGCCCTACGTGCTGGAATAAGCTGATGGAACGCGATATTATCAGAAAATTCCGCTTCTTTTAGCCAATCATTGAGCGTCTGTGTGATGTCCATCCTAAAAATGTTGTGAATCAATCCTTCTTTTTGGATGCTAATCGAACCAAAAGATCCATAATGGGGTAGATCAGGTTGCCAAGACTTGTGCCGGCGAAATACATGATTTTTGCATCAAAACCTGGGACGATCGAGTATTTTCCGCGGGCAGCCTCCTTCAAGGTATATTGGGCAACCAAATCCGGGCTGATCGGCTTGGATGCACCGGAAATTGCCCGGGTTTCTTTCGGTTTGAATTGGTTTTCCCATGCAAGCTGAGGTGTATCAGTATCAGGTGGATAAAGGACCGACACTCTGATGCCCTTTGGTTTGAGTTCCGATCGAAGTGCGTCACTAAAACCCTTTACAGCAAATTTTGCCCCACAGTAAGCCGTGTATCCGAATATTCCGACCACTCCAGCAATAGAAGAGACATTGATAATGTGCCCAGACCCACGTTCAATCATACCAGGCAGAAGTAGTTTGACCATATTGACAGTGCCAAAATAGTCAATATCCATCGTCCAGCGAAAGACATGCGCCGGCAATTCCTGCACATATCCTGGACGGGCAACTCCGGCACAATTGATCAGAATATCCGGTATTTCATGATTTCTCATGTACTTATGGTACAGAACTGACAAAGACTCTTCATCGGTGACATCAACAGGAACAATTTTGACCTTTGCCTGTGGATATCTTTGCAGGATGGACGCCTTGGCAATTTTTAAGTTTTCATAATCCCTTGCCAGGAGGATGACTTTAGCGTCCATCTGAACAAGAGCATTTGCCAGCGCAAAGCCGATCCCGCTGGAGCCGCCGGTAATCAGGACAGACTTGCCTCGGTAGTATTCTGTGTTCATCAGTGGCTACCGCAACTGGAGCAATTTCCTGAAGCGCAGGAGCCACATTGGTTGTTACCACCCAGACTGGAACCAGCACTGAAGGCGTTCACAACAGACAGCAGGCGTCTTACTTCATTTGAACCACAGGATTGACACTCGGCTTGAGCATCTGCTTGTGAAAAAGAGCGTAACAACTCAAACTTCTTGCCACATTCCTGGCATTGATATTCATAAATGGGCATAGTACCTTCTATTCCGGATTGTATTGCTTCCGGATGGATGGGATTAGATATTCTTCGAAAGCACGGGTCTGGTCGAAATCTGGCTGCCAACCCCAGTCGTGCCGCGCAGCAGAATCGTCGGTATCTGCGGGCCAGGTGTCGACAATGCCCTGGCGTTTCTTATCGGGTACGAAGTTGATCTTTGCTTCCGGGAAGGCAGCCATGGTAATGTCATAAATATCCTGAGCGGTGGGGTTAAAACTGGTAACGTTATAGACAACTTTAGTCAGTTGGGCACGCTCAGCATTCTCGAGCATGATCAACGATTTAACCGCATCAGGCATTACCATGAAGGGCAGCACAGTATCAGGACGAACAAAGCAGTCATATTCGACGCCTTTGGCGGCTGCGTGCAGCATTTCTGGCCCATAATCGCTGGTGCCTCCGGTTGGGATGGTATGGGCACTGATCAAGCCCGGAAAACGCAGGCAGCGAAAATCGACCGATATATTAGGGTTGTAATCGACTGCCAACTGGCGATAATACTTGCTGTAATATCGTCCCAAATTTTCACAATACAACTTGTTACAACCGTACATCGTAGTAGGTTCTGTGTATTGATCTTCGCGCACCTTGCTAGCGCCTATCTTGCATTCCAGAGACGGCAAACCATAGGCAGCAATCGAACTCGGATAGATGAATTTAACCGATTCACCCTGCCATTTGGATTGTTCCACTGCCAGGCGAAGCAAATTTAATGTGCCTTCTACGTTAATTTTATGAGCAGTTTCGGGGTTGTATTCTGCCTTCGTGGAGAGAATGGAGGCGAGGTGGTAAATTGTTCTAATTTTGTGCTCAACAACCAGCCTGCCCAATAACAGCTGGTCCAGGATGTCTCCAACCATGTGATAGGCGACCTTGCACCGTAGTTCTTTATCGAGTGGGTTCAGGTCGATGGCAACGATGGTGTAATTGTTGTCAGAAAGATAATTGATCAATCCGTGACCGATCTCTCCGTTTGCACCAGTGATCAATACAACATCTTCTCGCATTATCTCTCCTTAAAAATTTCTGTTCTGATGGGGAAACATACATATTCACGGCGGATGTCCTTCAATGTAGCAGGTGCGACTTTGAGGACGACCACCGTCATATCATCACGTGGTCTGCCACTATCGTGACCAATGGCTTGTTTCAATAAATTATCGGCTACATCCTGGACAGTTATCTCATCGTAGTCGTCATCGTAAATCGAGCCAAGGGCAGTGCGCAGATCAATTTTGTTTTCATTGAAAGCACCCGCATTTTCAACGCCCTCAGAAATGAGAACGAAAGTCTGTCCCACATGAAACTCAAATTGATAAACAACCGGATCATGTCGGTGAGATTCAGGATCTCCCTCTATAGAAAGGAAGCGACTTTCACCGTCCTCAAAAATGAGAACAGGCACCAGATTATTCTTTGTAATGACGATTGTTTTAGATAAAAGGTCACAGGAAATGATCGAGATATTGACATCAGCGCTTTCTCGGTGTTCATCTCGTATGCGTTGCAGCACCACCCGTGAGGAAGCCCCATCAGGCACGCCTTCTGCGATTAGGTTCAACAAGGCGTGAACCGCCTTCATCGTTACACCTTTTGAGCGGCTACCGCCCAGTCTGCCTTCAGCCATAACGACTGATATGCCACCGTTAGGGCGCTCAATGATCTCAACTTTATTGCCTTCCTCATGGGAAGAATAACGATCAATTTTCGCAATAGCAGCTTGAATTTCCATGCTTATCATTCTAAACCAAAATTCTAAAGCCCAAGGAAAATTTTGGTGTTACGGTAAAATACACAATATGGAATCCAATATGAAATTTAACTCCGTTAAAATAATTGCATTACTTCTATTCTGTCTGGTCCTCCTTTTTGGTTGCACAATCATCCCTCAGAACAGTTCAACTTCCTCCACTTCACCAACAGGATCTTGCCGGAATAAGGCAGACCAAATGCAGATCAACCAGGTGCAAGGTGCCGGTCACCGTTCGCCTTACGATGGTGAAGTGGTCCGCTGTCTTACTGGGATCGTGACGGCGGTCGATGGCGGAGGTTTTTACATGCAGTCTGACACCCCGGACGATGACATTTCCACATCTGAAGGAATTTATGTGGATTTGCTTGCCTTTGCCTCCGTAAAGGTTGGTGATGGTGTCTTGGTCGCCAGTGGTGAGATACGGGAATATAACCCAGCCGGATTGGGTGAGAATTCTTTATCACGAACCAGTATTCGTATAAGCGACGTAGAAGTCTTGAACAATGGCAATCAATTGCCGACACCCGTACTGCTCGGAGAAGGCGGAAGGCCGATTCCCGATCGTATTATCGAAAATGATGTCCAAGGTTATGTTGGACGAAGCACGGCCTTATTTGATCCAGAGCAAGACGGCATGGATTTTTACGAAAGCCTGGAGAGCATGCGTGTTCAGGTGAATAATGCACTTACCGTTAGCTCGATCAATTCCTACAACGAGGTGATCGTAGTAGCAGATGGTGGAAAGAACGCCAGCGGATTAAGCTCCGTCGATGTGCTTTTGCTTGCTGAAGATGATGCTAACCCTGAACGTATTATGTTGGACGATAAGTTCATCAGGATGCCTGAAATCAGGGTGGGAGATGTCTTTACGCAGCCGATTGTTGGAGTCATTGACTACGATTTTGGAAATTATAGGATTCTACCAACCGAGAAACTGGTTTTCCAGAGCATGGGAATAGTGCAGAAGATCACCGATGTAAAACCACCAGAACTGAAAAGTAGCCAAATCTCAATTGCCAGTATGAATCTACTCAATCTCAGCCATGTTGAATCGCTGCAACGAGTTGAGTCCTTCGCCTTGATGATTGTCGAAAAATTGGGCTCACCCGATATTCTCGTTCTTCAGGAAGTCATGGATGATGATGGGCGGCTGGATTCAAATGTGGTCAGTGCAAATAAAAACATGGAGACTTTTACAGGAGAAATCAAGCGCAGGGGTGGTCCAGTCTACCGCTGGTTTTCCATCGATCCAGAGAGAAATGCCGACGGAGGTGTGCAAGGTGGTAATATCCGGGTCGTTATTATGTTTCGCCTGGATAGGGGCTTGAAGTTCCTCTCTGCGTTGCCTGGCGAAGCTGGGCAGGAAGTAGGGCTGACTGGTCAAGGGGAAAACCTGGCTCTCACGCAAAACCCTGGTTTGATCTGGCCAAACAATTCAGCTTTCCGGCAAAGCCGCAAACCGATTATTGCACAATTCCAATTTCTGGATCAAAACTTCTTTGTCATTGGAGCACATTTCAATTCAAAAGGACCGGATGGTCCTTTGTATGGGGACAGACAACCACCGAACCTGGATAGCGAACAACAGCGGATTGCTCAGGCAAAAGCCGTCAATGGCTTTGTAAAAGATATCCTTGAGTTAGACCCCCAGGCCCGCATCCTTGTAGCCGGAGATCTGAACGACTTCCCCTGGAGCGCGACCATCCAAACATTGGAAGGTAGTCAATTGACAAATTTGTTTGATACCATTGACCGGTCACAGTGGTTCACCTATATCCATGAGGGCAATGCCCAGGTAATGGATCAAATGCTGGTTTCAGAAGCATTCATGCAGAACCTGGTTATATTCAAACCACTCAACATCAGCTCGGTCTTACCATCACGAAATCAGCTAAGCGATCACGATCCAATCATTGCCATCCTGGATTTTGCGTACTATGAATAGAAGTAAGCGTTCGTTAATACTAATAGTTATCCTTTTATTATTATTACTAACTGCGTGTAGCTTTATTAAATCAGTCAAAAACTCATCCGGCGGAGTAGTGACCGTGGAGCAAGAAGGATCCACTGGCCAATCAAACACGATTGCGGAATATGATTTGATCGAAATTCCTTTGCCTGGCGATTTAGCATCAGCTTCCATGGAATACTCAGGCTTAGCCTGGTATGGTGAGACAGTGATATTGCTCCCTCAATACCCAAGCGGGATTTATGGCAGCCAGGACGGTTTTCTTTATGCGATTGATCGTGATAGTCTGAGCGCTTTTCTTTCGGGTTCCACAACTAATGTGACGATTAGCGCAATCCCATTCGATGATGCCGGTCTTTCCAGGCGGTTGGAAGGTTTTGAGGGATTTGAATCCGTTATTTTCATTGAAGATTCCATATTCCTGACAATCGAGACTCGAGGCGGAGATCCGATGAAGTCTTTCATCGTGAAGGGTAGCGTTAAAAACGACGAGAACGGAATCAGTTCAATTCAACTGGATGAATCCAGCCTGGTTGAACTGACAGTCCAAAATAACAACAGCAATGCCAGTTATGAGGCATTGACCAGTGATGGTGAATATATCTATGCCTTTTTCGAGCAAAACGGAACTGCTCAAAACGAACAGCCGTATGTGATAAGACTCGACGCGGACCTTGAAAACCAGCGGGAGATCGCATTAGATTTCATCAATTATCGTTTGACAGATGCCACCTTGATGGACAACGATGGTGGATTCTGGGTGATCAATTATTTCTTTCCAGGAGATACTCATCTTAAAGTTGATGAAGACCAAATTTCTAGCATGTATGGTCTGGGCGAAAGCCATCTAAAAAACGAACCAGTGGAACGTTTGATCAAGTTGAACTTAACTGAGGAAGAATTCATTGTAGCAGATGAACCTCCACTTTACCTGCGGCTATTAGAAAACGACGAAGCACGAAACTGGGAAGGGCTTGTCAGGTTTGGTGAAGAAGGTTTCTTGATGATCACGGACAAATTTCCGGATTCAATTCTTGGGTATTTCAAGATAAAGTAAAATTCTTTCAGGAATGCAATAGAGATTTCTCATTATAAAGAAAAATAAACAGAAAAACTGGTATTATTGTTTATAATGAACTTTTGGATGATCAATGTAGATAAGGAAGAGAGGAGTTCTCTTTGACTGAAGCAACAATCACTGTTAAGCCAAAAAAATCCGGTACTACTTTGCACAAGCTTAAAACCAGGGAGCAATTAACTGGCTATCTTTTTATCTTACCAGCTCTCATCGTTATATTAGTTTTTGGTCTATTCCCAATACTTTACTCGTTCTATATGAGTCTTTTCAATTGGCGGGTGACAAAAGGCGCTTTCATCGGCGACAAAAATTATTTGCTCATTTTTGGAAGTTGGACGAATCTATTGATCACTCTGGCTGGGGTTGCCCTGATCATCGGGGCATTTTGGATCTGGAGCAATGCCTTCAAGACCCTCAATAAAGGTCAGATGATTGCAAAAATCATCGCAGCAGCAGTGATGATTGTTGGGGGCGTGATTTTTGTGACCGGTTGGGGACAGATGATCAATGCTGGAAATCCTACTTTCCTAAAATCCCTGATTGTGACCTTGTATTATGCCATCGGGACTGTGCCTGCAGAGGTAATCCTGGGTATGATCTTAGCCTTTTTACTCTACCAGGATATTGTCGGTAAAGACATCTTCAGGATGATTTACTTCCTCCCTTACGTGACCCCTTCGGTCACCTCGGCGGTAGTATTCCAGATCATCTTTTCTCTAAGGGAAACTTCCATCGCCAATATGATCGTTGGCTGGTTTGGTATCAGCCCACAAAAATGGCGTTTTGAGCCAAAGCCCCTTCTAAACCTGCTCGGTTTAAACATCTCGGGCTTCCTTGCCGGACCAAGCCTTGCTTTATTTTCAATCATGATCTTCGGTATTTGGTCGTTCGTTGGTTACAATACGGTCATTTTCCTGGCTGGGTTGGGGAACATCCCCAAAGAGACCTACGAAGCCGCTGAAATCGATGGTGCCACAAAATCTCAAATGTTCCGCAATATCACGATGCCGCTGCTTTCACCGACAACTTTTTACCTGGTTTTGATCGGATTTATCGGCACCTTCAAAGCCTTTAATCATATCTACGTATTGAGAACGCCCAGTGCGGGAGACTCTGTAATCACAACCAGTCTGCTCATTTTTGATAACTTCTACAAAGCCAATCAATATGGAATCGCAACTGCCCAGGCTATCGTGTTATTTTTAGTCATTCTTGGGTTGACGCTTGCGCAAAACAAACTGATGGGAGAGAGGGTCTTCTATGGATAGTGTAGCGGTCAAGCAAAAACCAGTAGTGTCAGCACCCCGCGCCAAACGTTCCAGATTCTATTATGTAGGTCGTATTTTGACTTATGCCATCCTGATTCTTGGCGCGATCGTATTTATTTTTCCATTTTTCTGGATGATTTCCAGCTCTTTGATGACCCTGGGGGAAACTATCACACGCGCATTGATGCCTAAAGTTCCTCAATGGGTCAACTATGTTGACGCCTGGAACCAGGCTAAGTTCTCCAAATACTTTCTCAATAGTGTCCTGATCACACTTGGAACATTGGTAGGATTGTTGATCACATCTATCCTGGCAGGGTACGCTTTTGGACGAATTGATTTCAAGGGAAAAAACATCTTGTTCGGTTTATTTCTGGCTACCATGATGATCCCCGAATCGGTTACCTTGATCCCAAATTACTTGTTGATTCGTGGAAACATTTTCCCAATCCCAGGTGGAACCTGGCTTAACAAGTATTGGTCATTGACTGTTCCATTTATCGCGAATGCATTTAGTATCTTCCTGTTACGGCAGTTCTTTGCCCAGATTCCGAAAGAATTATGGGATGCAGCTCGAATGGATGGAGCGGACCATTTACGCTTCTTGATCCAGGTGGTCTTGCCTATCAGCAAGGCACCAATCATGACTGTTCTTTTGTTTGGCTTTACCGGTTCCTGGAATGCTTTCCAGTGGCCATTGTTGGTAACAACCAATGACACCTGGCGACCTATCATGGTCGGCTTGTGGTCATTCGTGAATGAAGCCGGACCACAAACTCATTTGTTGATGGCAGGAGCGGTGATCTCTTTGATTCCAATCCTGATTATCTATTTCCTCACCCAAAAACAATTCACCCAGGGTATTGCAACAACTGGGCTGAAAGGGTAGGATTAACACAGTGTAAGATAGCGAGAAAACTCTCGATATCAATTTATTAGATTCAAAATGGAGGTTTTGAATATGAAGAGAAAGATGTTTAGTTTGATAGCAATCATTATGATTGCGGCAATGGTGCTTAGTGCCTGCGCCAAAACTGCGACAGAACCCGAAGTTCCGGTAGAAGGCGCAGTCGATTGGACCAAAGTTACACCAGCCAAAACAATTACTTTTTGGCACCAACACACTGGTGAAGCCCGTGAAGCTGCCATGGCAAAAATCGTTTCTGATTTCAATGCCACCAACGAATACGGTATCACCCTGACCGCTGAGTATGCTGGCGGATATGGCGACATCTACACCAAGATGCTTGCCCTGCTCAACACTCCCGATGTTCCGGATGTCGTAGTTGGTTATCAGAACCAGATTGCTACTTATCAACTGGCTGATTCCATGTTTGACATGAACACCGTCATCAACGATCCTGTCTATGGAATGGCCAAGGCTGATCAGGATGACTTTATTCCCGCTTTCTTCCAGCAGGATGTCTATCCGCTGTATGACAATCAGCGCCTGGGTCTTGCCCCGAACCGCTCCATGGAAGTCATGTATTACAACATGAGCTGGCTGAAAGAATTAGGCTATGATGCTCCTCCTGCTACTCCGGAAGAATTCCGCGAGATGACCTGTAAAGCTGCCGCAACCCCCTTTAGCGGTGCAAAATCTGAAGGTTCGATGGGTTATCAGCTCAGCATCGACACTTCCCGCTTTGCCTCCTGGACCTATGCATTTGGCGGCGATATCTATGATACTGCAACCAACCAGTACACCCTCAATAGCCCCGCAGCAGTGGAAGCTTTCAAGTTCCTGCAGGGTTTGTTTACAGATGGCTGTGCCCGCCTGGTCTCTGAAAACTACGGTGATCAGACTGACTTTGGTAATGGCACTCTGCTCTTCACCGTTGGCTCCAGCTCTGGCTTACCTTATTACACATCAGCTGTTGAAGAAGGCGCTGCCTTTGAATGGTCTGTAGCTCCATTACCTAACAAGGGCACCCCGAAGCAGGATGTTTACGGCGCGAGTGTTTCAATCCCGAAATCTACTCCCGAACGCGAACTGGCTGCCTGGATCTTCATCAAGTACTACACCAGCCCCGAAGTTCAGAAACTATGGGCAGAAGCCTCAGGTTATTTCCCGGTGCGCCAGTCTGTTGCTGACATGATGACCGAATACATGGCTGCCAACCCGACCTACAAAGCATCTTGGGATCTGTTGAAATACGGTTGGTTCGAACCTGCCGTACCAGGTTACGACTTTGTTCGTGACGAAATCGAAGTTGTCATGGCTGCAGTTGTTGGCGACCCAGCTCTGGATGTCCAGACTGAGTTTGACAAACTGAACACATTCGGTAATACAACCCTTGCCGAACAGCTAGAACAAATCGCTAAGTAAGTTTTGTAAGTAATTTGTAATAAAGCCTCCCTGTACTTGCAGGGAGGCTTTTGTTTTGCTATAATGAATTTGCATGGGGATGCCAGGTCTCGACGGGAGAAGCTGGTTCCGGATTGCGAGCCGAGAGGTACCGACCTCGTGAAATCAGTACAAAACAACAAGTGCCAATCGCACAAGTTACGCAACCCTTCCTTTAGCTGCATAAGCTAATCGATCGGAAGCTGATCTCCTTAGATGAGGTCACGTCCCCTGGAGTCGTTTTTCTGACCGAATCCAGCAAGGATGTCATAGAAGTCAGAATGCTGGGCGCTGATTCGCGGGGTGCCCCTAAGAGAGCCTTCGGGTTCAAGCGAATGGTTTACCGGTAGTTGCGCAGAACACCTTAAGGCGAACGAGACCAAATCTTCTGCTACGCTCGTAGAGATTCGAGAGTCTAATCTTTCGGACGCGGGTTCGATTCCCGCCATCTCCACCTAAGCCCCCCTGACCGGGGGCTTTTTTTATTCGTCTATAAGTTTGTCATCCTGAACTTCTTTTGTGAAGGATCTTTACATCCGCTTTGTTATGGAATCACCCACCCCCTCAATCCCCTCCCATCGCTTCGCTGGAGGGGGTGATAACCACGCCATCGTTATTGATTAGTTGTCCTAAGGAAATTCTTGCTGATTTCTTAACCCGCCTCGATCAACTTCCTCAACCCCTCTTCACTCAAAATCGGAACACCAAGTTCAAGGGCTTTGGTGTGCTTAGAACCGGGGTTCTCCCCAAGAAGAAGGTAATCTGTCTTTTTGCTGACTGAACCAACCACTTTTCCACCATTTTCCTTGATCATTTCTTCGGCTTGTTCGCGGGATAGCGTGGGCAAAGTCCCCGTAACGACAAAACTCAAACCTTCCAAGGGTTGATTTCCCTTACCCTCTGCAGGTGCGCTTACCGGCCATAAACCAATTTCTCGAAATTCCTTGAGTAAACTCTGGTTGTCAGGCTCCAGGAACCAGGCGCGAATGTCCTCAGCCATGATTTCGCCAACGCCTTCAACCGACTGCAATTCCTCTATTAAGGCTTGAGAAAGCGCGTCCAGGTCGTGGAAAATGTAGCTTAACTTTTCAGCCGCAACTTCACCCACGCCTCTGATGCCCAAAGCAGTGATCAAACGCGGCAAGGTTTGGTTTTTTGAAGCCTGGATCGCTTCAACCAGGTTCAGAGCCTTTTTTGGTCCAAATTTTTCCAATCCGACCAAATCTGACTCCTTCAGTTGGTAAAGATCTGCCGTGGAACGGATTAGGTTGGCATCCACCAGTTGTTTCACAATTTGTTCCCCCAAACCGACGATATCCATTGCTCCCCGGGAAATAAAATGTTCAATATTGCGGGTTAATTGTGCCGGGCAGCTGGCATTGATACAATACCAGGCGACCATTCCTTCATCTTTCTCAACCGGCGCACCGCACGAGGGGCAGGTGGCTGGCGGAGTATATGGTATCTGGCTGCCATCCCGTTTTTCTGGCAGCGATGCCACGATATACGGGATCACTTCACCAGCCCGTTTGAGCAAAACCCGGTCTCCAACGCGGATATCTTTTTCTGTAATGAAGTCGAAATTATGCAGCGTTGCCTGCCGTACAACCACGCCGCCAATTGCGACTGGTTCAAGAACAGCCAAAGGGGTCAGCACACCGGTTCGTCCCACATTGACCTGGATATCCAGTAAAGTAGTTTCAACTTCTTCCCCCGGGTATTTGTAGGCAAGTGCTCCTCTCGGGTCTTTCCCGACAATGCCCAGGTCTTCATAGAGCTGATGATCATTGATTTTTATCACAACGCCGTCGGCATCATAAGCCCATGAATGCCGGTTTGTGGCTTGAGCCTCACAAATCTTCACAGCTTCTTGAATGTTGTTAGCTTTCCAGCGCAGGGGGTTAACTGGCAGCCCAAACGAAGCAATGTACTCTAAAATTGCTTCCTGCGTGGACGGTAATGGTTCGCTTGACTCGACAATTTGGTACAAGAACAGTTTAAGAGGTCGTTGGGCAGTGATAGCCGGGTCCAGTTGACGCAGCGAACCAGCGGCGGTGTTTCTTGGATTCAGGTAGGGCTTTAGTCCATTGGCTTCCATTTCCTGATTTAGTTTTTCGAAATCAGATTTGGTTATGAGGGATTCACCCCTGAAAACGATGTGATCAGGAACGTGAACGCCTTGTTTTATGGGAATGCGTAACGGTATAGTGGGTAAGGTTTTCAGGTTTTCGGTGATATCTTCGCCAACAATGCCATCACCACGGGTTGCACCGAGCGTGAACAATCCCTTTTCATAGGTGAGGACCACCGTGAGACCGTCCAGTTTTGGCTCCAGGAGAAAGTCAGTTATTAACACACGCTGGTCAAGCCTGGCAATACGGTCATACCAATCCATGGTTGCCTGGGAACCGAAGCCATTTGCCAGGCTCAAGATTGGGGCTGGGTGTTTGACTTTGCGGAACTTCTCAGAAAGCTTGCTGCCGACGCGTTGAGTGGGAGAATCCGGTGTAATCAGGTCAGGATAAAGAGCTTCCAACTCTTTTAGACGGTTGAAAAGCAGGTCATAATCATAATCACTGATCTCAGGTTGATCCAGTGTGTTATACAGATAACTGTGATAATTGATCTGGTGACGTAGTTCTTCGATTTCTTGCAAGACATTGGGGTCGGTCGACATGTAACCTCCGCTATGAATAAAAAAACCAATATCTCCGCTGGGATTCGAACCCAGATGGCTGGCTTCGGAGGCCAGTGCCTTATCCATTAGGCCACGGAGACGAGAGAACTTATTATATCAATGATTAGGATAAAACGCAGGTTGAGGTGGCATTTTCAGCGCGAGATTAAGTGCGGTCTATTCGCCAATTCCTACAAACGGCGAATTGGATGAGGAAACTTATTCCGTCCCTCAAAGCATCATCTCATCCAATCAAGCCCTATAAGTGAAGATTCGCAATCTCGTCGGCGGAGTGAGATGGAATGTAGTCATTCAAAACAACATTTTCCCATCCCACCTCATTCCGCCCTACAACGTTCATTCAATATGGAAATTGGAACGGGTCAAGCCGCGTTCCCTACAAAAAAAAGATTTATTTCAACCTATCCAGCATCTCAGGATACTGCGCAATTAGTTCAGGCATGCGAGTGGCATAAAACTTTATGGCGTCACCTTCGAAACGGGGCAAAATGTGGAAATGAAGATGATAGACGGTCTGGGCACTGTGGGGTCCGGAATTATTGAAGATTTGATAGCTATCAATTGCAAGTTTCTGCGTGTAGAGTTGGCATACCTTGTGGATCAATTCAGTGACGTCCTTTAACACTGACTCAGGCACGTCCAGCATATTTTTGTAATGAGTTTTGGGGATAACCAGGGTGTGGTATGGTGCTACTGGATTATTATCCAAAAAAGCCAGGCAGTTGTCGCTTTCTAAAACCAACCATGGTCTTATCCTATTGTCGGCTAATGCACAAAAAACACAATTTTCCATCAATCCTCACTCGAAGAAAAAGTTAGCCCAACACGTTCAATTACACACTCAGCAGGGTCGACCCCCAGAAGATGTAACAGGTCATCTGGTCTGGCGTTTCCTCCAGGTTTGGAAGAAAGTCTGAGCCTAAGTCTAAGGTTTTCTGAAGGATCAACCAAGAGTTGGTGTTCAAAGATCAGCGCTTTGTAATCAAGCGTTTTTTCTCTCCGGGTGATTGGTATTTCTGGTTGAGAAAGCAATTGTTCCCATTTCACTTGAAATTCCTGGCTCGATTCTTCTTCTGGCAAGGTAATGATGTAATCGCTGGAGAGCAGGGATCCTTGCAAGGATGGCAAAGAATTCTCAACCTGGTATAGTTCCAGTATCTGGAGTTCCATTGGCAGGGATTTTTGCAGTTTGTCCCGGATATCCTGAATTTCAAGTGGCTCATCCAACCAGAAATCGAGCATTTCAGCCCGACCAACAAAACCCAGTGGTAGAGCACTGGCGAGATTTAGACGAATGTGTTTGCTGAAACCTTGCGTGTAACGGATCGGAAGTGTGGAACGCCGTAAGGCTCTTTCAAAAAGGCGTTGGGTGTCCAGATGCCCGATGAAACGCAGGTTTCCAGTTTTGGAATAGCAGACTCTTACTCGAAAAGGTGTATCGTTCATGGGCACCCCCAATAACAAATCGTTTCCGCTGGTCGTTGATCGCCGAAGGCATCCAGGATACCGCAGGCAAAACAGGTGTTCCGGCAATCTTCCCGGGTGCGACCTGCCAGGCTCCACTCGTAGTCCCGCTTCAGGAAACGCTTGGTGACGCCAATATTAATATGATCCCAAGGCAAGACCTCATCCAGATCTCTTCCTCGGTAGGAGTAAAAGTCCGGGTCAAGATTGTTGGTCGCAAAGGCATTGCGCCAGATCTGCAGATTGTCGCGTTCGCCCCAGGCATCGAATTTGGCACCGTTCTGCCAGGCGGTTTGGATCACATCCGCCAAACGCCGATCACCGCGTGAGAGCCAGGATTCCAGCAGGGTGGAATCGGGTATGTTATAAGACATTTTAATACCAGCTTTACGTGTACCAGCCTTGAGATAATCCAGCTTTTCCTGGATAGCCTCCGGCCGTTGCACCGGCAACCATTGAAACGGCGTATGCGGCTTGGGAATCAAAGAGGCTATCCCCAAGTGGATCTTGACACTTTTACCGATCAGACGTCTGCCTATTTGTTGGACTTTGATGCCCGCCTGCAATATGGCATCCACATCTTCCATGGTCTCGGTGGGTAGCCCAATCATGTAATAGAGTTTGAGCGACCGCCAGCCGTTCTCAAAAATTTGTGTGACGGTTTGGTAGAAATCGTCATCATCCAGGGGCTTGTTGATCACTGCTCTCATCCGTTCTGTTGCTGCTTCTGGTGCCAGGGTGAAACCACCACCGGGTTTCAACTCCTTTAGCTCATCCATTAATTGGATGGAAAACGATTCGATACGCAGAGAAGGCAAACTGAAAGCCAGTTTGCGGTCATGATATTTCTCCTGAACCTTTTTCGTGAGATCGAGAATTTGTGTGTGGTCGGAGGATGAAAGGGAAAGCAGCCCAACTTCTTCAAAACCGGTTGAGGTCAAGGCCTCATCAATCGCCGGAATAATCTCTTCCACGCTGCGCTGACGGACAGGTCGGTTGACCATACCGGCATGGCAAAATCGGCAACCGCGTGTACAACCACGCATGATCTCGATAGACATACGGTCATGAATGATCTCGACGTTAGGTACGAGGAACTTGGATGGGTGAGGTGGAAGGCTTGCAACAATCCGCTTGGTGATTTTTTCCGGAATAGTAGTTTGTTTGGGGGTGATGTTGGCAATGGATCCATCTGGATGATAAGAAACATCGTACAACGACGGAACATACACGCCTGGTACCTGCGCCAATTGGAGCAAAAGATCACTTCTGCTTTTGCCTGAAGTCTTCCAGTTTTGGTAAGCCTGAGAGATTTCCAGCGAAACCTCCTCACCTTCGCCAATCGCAAATGCATCAAAGAAGTCAGCCATCGGTTCTGGATTAAAACAAGCTTGCCCTCCGCCTAATATCAACGGGTCGCCTTGCCCGCGGTCAACTGAACGAAGAGGGATACCAGCCAGGTCAAGAATATTCAAGACATTGGTGTAGATGGATTCATAGGGAAGAGTAAAACCGAGAATATCAAATTCCTGCAGGCTTTTCTTACTTTCCAGTGAAAAAAGGGGTATTTGATGCCGTCTCAATTCGGCTTCCATGTCCACCCAGGGAGCAAAACTCCTCTCTGCCAGGATGGTTTTGTCGGAATTCAGAATCTGGTATAGCATCGCCAAACCCAGGTTAGCTTGCCCAATGTCATAAATATCCGGGAAAATCAGGCACCAGCGCACATCCACTGAATTCCAATCTTTCAGGATCTGATTGTGTTCACCGCCAACATAGCGACCCGGTTTCTCGACGGAATATAGTATCTTCTCAATTAAACTTATGTTATCTTTTGGCACAAAATATCCTATAGGTAAATTTCTTTTTCAAAATCAAATAAATCCAGGTTGGGAAAATCCCGTTCAATCAGGTCAGAAACAAGCTGCAGGTCCTGTTCGAGCAGGGTTCTGGTTGACCTGACCAGGCTCAACTCGAGGTCGATCTGATGATGATTGTCCTGGTTCGACTTTTCAATGACCGAAAGATTATACTTTTTTAAGCGGGTTAGTAAAGCCGCCAGAATTGTACGTTTATCTTTCAAACCCTCGCAGCGATCAATTTTGAGCTTCAATTTGCAGTAGGCAAAAGGCATGGTGATACTTAGGATGCTTTCCTGACCGGGTTCACCAAGCTCCCCAAACCATCAATATTTACGGTCACGAGATCGCCATCAACCAGGGGTCCAACTCCAGCCGGAGTGCCGGTCAGGATCAGGTCACCGGGTAGAAGCGTCATGATCGAACTGATATAGATCAAAAGTTGTTCGGGATTGAAGGTCATGTCTTTGGTTGAGCCCATTTGGCGCAAGGCGTGGTTGACATGGCAGCTGATCATCGCGTCACTGGGGTCAAATTCGGTATCGATCCAGGGACCAAGCGGGCAGAAGGTATCAAAGCCCTTGGCGCGGGTCCACTGACCGTCGATTTTTTGTAGGTCGCGAGCGGTAACATCATTGGCGATGGTGTAGCCGAATATAGCTTCTTTAGCGTTCTCTTGGGTAAGGTTTTTAGATTCTTTACCAACCACGATGGTGAGTTCAGCTTCATGTTCGACCCGGTTCGATTGCCCAGGTAGCAAAATCGGCTCGCCGTTGGTGATCAAGGCGGAGGGGGGCTTCATAAATATCATGGGATAGGCTGGCAACTCATTGTTCATCTCTGCCGCATGTTCCGCATAATTCCTGCCGACCGCAATGATCTTGCTGGGTTGGCAGGGCAACATTAGCTCCAGATCCGACAGTAACATTGTAGGCTCAAAGCGACGATATTCACCGAAAGGATCTCCCTGGATCAGACCGACTTTTTCCTGGTAGATCCAGCCAAATTGGACTTCATCATTTTTGTTTTTGAATCGTATTATTCTCATTTTTCGCTTATAATATGCTTTCCGGGCGGATAGCTCAGTTGGTCAGAGCGCATCTTTTACACAGATGAGGTCGCAGGTTCGAGCCCTGTTCTGCCCATTTATTATTTAAGTTTACACTGATCCCCAGGAATCGAAAGCATCCGTGGGGATTTTCATTTCATCGTCAATCAGATCTTGTTGAAGATCCTCAGAATCCTGTGGCGCTTTTCCACGATGGCAATAAGAACGGTATTCACACCAGGCGCACTTTTGCTCGTCTGGCGTAAGGATAAACTCTTCTGCTTTTAAACTGAGTATTAACTCTATAGAAGCTGAAATTTCAAGTTCGTATTTTTGCCATTCAACCCGGGAACTGTTGATTTCGATCGTCTGATCAGGGAAATTGGCTTCCCAATAAACCATGGATAAGTCTTCAAGATCTTTTTCATCGAAAAAACGAGAAATAACCAGAGGATAGACCTTGCTTTGGGCTTGCTTTTTTAGTGAAGATGCCTTAGGTAATTGCCGGGAGGTTTTCCAGTCGAATATTTTGACTGATCCGACATCGATCTGTAACAGGTCGACCTTTGCGCTTAAAGGATGACCGGCAACGCTAGTGGAGAAAAGGGTTTCCGGGAAGAGATTTCCAGTCAGCCGGGAGATCTGGCTTGACAGGAAGGTTTCCAACCAGACAGATAACCTGGGGTCAGGGTCAGCCTCAGCAACTTTACGAAGAAGGGCAGTGTCAAACCCTAAAAAATGCTGATGGATCAGGCGGTGAAAACGGACCCCAGCGTCCCGGTCCTGCGCGAATTGGGGATCACTAATGAGTTGAGCCGGCCAGACCAGTTTCCTGATGTAACGCAAGTAAAAGCGCCTTCGACAATAGGTAAAAGTTTGGAGATTGCTCTGGTTAAAGGTGAAATCCGGAGAGATGAGGTCAGTCATGGTTGTTTACCAAACCTGAAAGGTATTGAAAAGGCAATGAAGCGCGTTGATTGTTATTCGTTCCCGTGTTCCAGCTAATGGTAAGGGATTTTTTGGCACGTGTCACCCCCACGTAAAAGAGGCGCAAGCGTTCGCGGGCGACATCATCGCGGGCGTTTTGTTTGTCGTAAGAGCGAAACATGATCCCTCCAGAATGCTCAATTCGCATTGCTTCCAGGTCGAACAGCAGTTCTGCTTCCAGATTGCGTCTATCGGCGATGAACCATTTTTCTGAAGCATAGCCTTCACCTTCAGCACCGCCCGGATAGTCATAATTATTGGCGGAACTGAGGAAAACTTTGTCCCACTCCAATCCTTTGGACTTATGGGCTGTGGCGACTATTACCTTGCCGCGATAGTTATCAGGATCAAAACCGTCTTCCTTTTGGCTGAAGGTGGCAAAGCCGCGGTTATTTTTTGAAATTCCAATCAATTCTTCCATTACATCCAGTTCAGACCAATTTGGATTATTTTCCAGAAGCGATTTGATGAATCCGGAGAGCTTATGGATAATGGCTAACTCAGCATTTTCGAGAATTAGATCCTGGGCTACTACTAAAACCAATTGATCCAACGGCAAGATCAAGGCAGCGTGCCAGCGCTTCAAGGCCTGGCGAAAATTCTTCAACATCTCCACAGAAGTGGAGTTCAATTCTTCGTATTCCATCTCCTGAAGCCAATCTGTCTGATCTGGATAGAGGTAATCCTCCGTTTTTTCCAGCTCCCGGATGAGCTTGCTTGTCGACTTGAGTATGCGGTACAGGTCAGGGTTATCCTGGTAATGACGATAGAAGACTTCAAAGCAGCGTGCCAGGTGACCAGGATTGAGCGGGTCGAAGAGTGATTTCAGTATCAGTACAATCGCGCCGGCAGATAGACGGGTCGGCTCCGGGACCTTCATCAAAACGTCACTGACGTCAATTTTTTCAGCCTTTAGAAAACTGACAACCTCTGAAGCCCGTTTGTTAAGAAAAGTCAGAATGGCAACCGTACTGTCCGGATAGTCTTTCAGCCAGGTTTTGATCTCTTTGCTCAGAAAAACCAATTCCTGGTCGGAGGTCATTGTACGGTTGACAATGTAGATGTTATTGGGGGTTTCTGTCGGATTCAGCTGGGGGTCTCCAGTCGGAGTCGGCTGAATGAAAGGAGGGGATAAGGCATCCCGGATGGCGAAATTGGGATGCGAGGTTTGCACCCAGTCGATCAAAGCGTTGGCAAGGTCAATAATGTTTGGTGCCGATCGACCCGACACAGGTAAATCAACAGAACGGACGTCCTCACGCAAAACGAAAGTTTTCAGTAAGTTGGGATCAGCTGTCGTAAAACTCTCATAAATTGCCTGGTTTGGGTCGCCAACCCGCACCCAATTTCCATCCTCTCCAACCAGGGTCGTCAGGATCTCTTGTTGAAGCTTACTGGAATCCTGCGACTCATCCTCAAGAATAAAAGGCCAGCGGTAATGCAGCTGTTTATGCAAGTCCGGGTCAAGCCGCAGGCATTCCAGCGCATAGCGGATCAGGTCATCAAAATCGATAGAGCCGCGATAGTTTAAGGCTGCCTGGTAACCACGGTAAATTCCCAGACAGATGGACATCAGGGGATTGGTATCTGGCTCAGCCAGCCACTCTTCCAATTGGTTGATGGTGATCTGTTTGTCCTTTACCGTCTTGATCCAGTTTCTTGACAGGTTCAACAGAAAGTCCGGGAAGTCAGTTTTTATAATGCTTTCCCGCTTCTTCTCGCTGATGTCCTCGCTGATCAGGCTGGTCAATAATTCGTAATGATTCTCCATTGCCTGGGCAACCAGGTCTTTCATGATCTCGTTGGATTCTGATTCGTCGATGATACCAAACTCGTTGGAAAGCCCCACCAGTTCAGGTCGTTCATGAATAATGTCGTTGGCGAGCCCGTGCAAAGTGCGCACGCGGTAGCCAAATCCTTCAATCAATCCATTTGCACGCAACTGTTCGCCTATGCGGTTTGAAAAGTTATCGGCTGCAGAATTGGAAAAGGTGACAACCAGAATTTCCTGGTCAGGCTCCAAATCGGTGGAGAGGATCAATTTGACTGCCAGGTGGGAGAGTGTCCAGGTTTTGCCGCTGCCTGGAACTGCGGATATACCCATCAACCCATTGCGATAGGTCATGATCTCTTCCTGGGAAGCTCGCAAACGTGGTCTATCGGTCATCGATACTCCGGGAAGCTTTGCGGAAGAGGTTTTGGAACAGGGTGAGCAATTGTCCGCGTTCTTCTACGCCTGCCTCATTGTAGTCAGAAGTAAGTGCAAAGATCTTCTTGCGGCAACGTAAGAGCAATCCGCTCAATGTGCGTTGTAAATTTACCTGGTTATATGCAGTTTCGTCATCGGCAGTCCATTGTTTGCCTTCCTGCCAGTTACGGCTCAGCACAATCGGATGGGTGAGGGGCTGCTCCAGACGTTCGTACCAACCTTTACTGCCGATGCTGAGCCAAAATTGGTAATCAACTGGCTCATTCCGCATCAGGTAACTCATTACTGGAGTAATCAGGACATCGTCATCTGCCGGGCTATCCCAGTCTGACAGGTAAAAAGCGGAGATCAAACCTGAATCGATTGCTTCGATAAATGCCTGGGAGGCTGATTGTTGGTCTGATTGCATTTTTTGATCGAGCGAGAGCGAAAACTTTTGGAACGATTCCATCAGGACCGCCGTGCTGATACCCGCCTGGACATTGCCTTCAAACCGAAAACCGGTCTGGGAAAGCAATTCCCCGAACAGCCGACTCAGAAAGCTATCGAACGGCTCGGCTGGATCGGTCGAAACAAGCCAGCTGCGAAGTGCTTCATAACGCTCTATCGTTTCAGAGGAAATTCGACCCGATATCACAGCCTCAGGCAGGGAGTTCAAATAAGGGTTGCCAGGGTCAAAATTCCCAAGCAACAAATGAGCACGGTTAAGGTCCAATCCAGCGACTGATTGGGTGAGTGCAACTGCGGCATCGAGAAAACTAACGCGCATTTGCCAGGCTGGATGGGCAAACTTGGAGAGCAAGATGAGAGTCTTGATGACTGGGTCTTGCATAAGGGAAGAAGAGGGCTTTTGAACGCCCACCTTCAGCCCCAACGATTCCAAATTGTGGGTCAGAGAAAATCGCAGGCTGTCAGAAACGTAGGGTGCCAGGATGGCGATTTTTTTGTCTTTTCCATCGGGTATAGCACGAATTTCTTCAATTTCCCTGGTCAATTCTCCCAGCAATTCCGGGAAAAAACGCAGACGTTTGGTAGGAAACCCGATGGTTTCCTTGATAAGATCCTGATTTGGCTGGCAACTTTTCACGTCGCGGAAACATAACCGGAGCTCCTGCAGGGCTTCAGAGCTGACAAAGTTGTCTGTAGAAACAATAGAATGTTGGCAAAGCTTCTCAAGTGAGAGCGAGGAGCGTGGATCAGCGCCCAAAAAACTGCGATAGCCAGCCTGATCGTCATGAATGATCAATGCGCTTTGTAAATTTGGCAGCCACTGAGCGATGAGGTCATGCACGTAAGGAGGGTCTTCTTCGGAATTATCGTAGATCAAATGGGAGTACTGGTTGGAGAGGTACTTTTGGAAGGTCAGATTTGGCCACAATAAGTGGCAAAAAAGCTCAACTTGTAAAGAATAATCCACCAGGTTATTTGCCAGGCAATGAGCGCGAAATTGGTTGACGGCTTCCTGTACATCACTAAAAACATTCTGGCGCGAGGCGTCACCAATAAAAGCAGATGACAGCCTCTTCCCAATTTCAGTATGCGGGAAACCGACTAACGCTGATTTGTTCAGGTTATCGATGATCTGACTGTAGAGACGGTAGGGCGGTAGAGTTACATTATTGAAGGCACCCTGGTCGATCATGGGTCTAACGATTTGTGCCATATAATATTGCGAGGTTTCCAGAGTCAAAAAACGGGGCGATTCGTAGGGGTGCTTGAAAACCTGGTGGCTGGAGATTACAGGCCAAAAAAGATTGATCATCCTTCGCACAAGGCTGCTCATGGTTTGGACGCTGACTCGGTCACCTTCAGAAAGGTTCATCTCCCGAAGCATTTGGTGATATGGTTCAGCCAGGCTACGTTGAGGAACAAGAAGAAGAATTCGATCACCGCTTGCTGTCTGCAGAATTTTTTGAAGGCGAAGCAGTGCGGCGCCGGTCTTGCCCGAAGAAGCTGGTCCACTAAGGAAAAGGGTGGGATAAGCGATGAAATCGGCGCTTTGTTCCTGGATAGTTGTTGGTGACTGCGATAACATGCCCTTCATGTTGTTTGAATTATAACGGTTGAAATCGTTTAGGTGGATTATGCGAGCTCATCAGGGTTCGTTGATATAATCTTGATGACATATTAATCAGGAGAGGAACTATGCCATCATCGCTCAGTCCATTTTTTAATGCCAAAGGTGTCGCAATTTTGGGCGCTTCCACCAACCCCAAAAAGTTAAGTTACGGGATTCTTGAAAATCTGCTCACTTATGGATACCAGGGTGAGGTCTATCCGGTCAATCCAAACGCCGAATCCATATTGGGCAAGAAAGCTTATGCTTCCATCTCGGATGTACCTGACCCGGTGGAGCTAGCGGTGGTGGTTCTGCCTGTCACGGTAATCATGGACACCATGCGGGAAATTGGGGAACGGGGAATCAAGAGTGTTGTGATCATCACGGGCGGTTTTAGGGAGCTGGGTCCTGAAGGGGCTGAGATCGAAAAATCGGTCAAAAAACTGGCTGAAACGTATGGAATGCGGGTAGTTGGTCCTAATTGCGTAGGCACCATCGACGTTCGTACCGGTTTGAATTCAACTTTCATAAAAGGGTTACCTCCGGCTGGACCGATCGCTTTTATATCCCAATCCGGTGCCATTTGCGGCGGCGTGATCGACTTTATCATCAATTCAAAAATCGGATTTTCCCATTTTGCCAGCCTGGGCAATGAGATGGATGTAACTGAAACCGATATGCTTGAGTATTTTGCTGAAGATGAAAACGTAAAGGTTATTGCCATGTACGTTGAGGGCATTCAGGATGGTCCGCGTTTTATGCGGGTCGCAAGAGCGGTTTCAAGAAAGAAACCAATTGTGTTCCTGAAAGCTGGCAAGAATGACGCTGGAGCAAAGGCGGTCAGTTCCCATACAGGTTCTCTGGCTGGCTCCTATACCGCATATCAGTCTGCTTTGAAACAATCCGGTGTAATTGAAGTCTCGACTATCAATGAATTGTTCAACCTGGCCTGGGCACTGGGCAGCCAACCTCTGCCCAAGGGAAAACGGGTGGCAATGACCACCAACGCCGGTGGAGCAGCAGCTTTGGCAGCTGACAGCCTTGATTTCAATGGATTTGAATTGGCAAAGATTTCACCCGAGATCCAGGCTCGTTTGAGAGAAAAGCTGAACCCCAGCGCGCAGGTTTCCAATCCGGTAGATATGCTTGGGTCTGTCAGCCCGGAAGATTACTTATGGAGTCTGGGAAACCTGGACATGGATGAGGGCGTCGATGTCTTGCTGCCAATTTTGGTGCCGCAAGCGCTGGTTGACACGGCTGGAGTAGCCAAAGCCTGGGTGGAAATTGGAAAACAGACCGAAAAGACGCTGTTAACCTGCCTGATGGGTGAACGCAGTACGCAAGAATCCGAGCAAATCCTGAATCTGAACAACGTTCCGGTTTATACCTTCCCGGATCAGGCTGGACCTGTTCTCAAGGGTATGTGGGAGTATAAGCAAGTATTGGAGAAAAACCAATTTGAGGAATTGCTGTATTCACCCGCTGAAGGAGAAAAAATTGAGCATGCCATGGCTGCGATTGGAAGTCGAAGAGTGATCGGTGAGTATGAATCCAGGCTGCTGTTGGATGCTTACGGCATCCCGAACGTGCCAGGCGGGTTGGCAAAGACAGCCGATCACGCCGTTGAGATTGCAGAGAAGATTGGATTTCCGGTTGTCTTGAAAATTGTGGCTGAGGGGTTGATCCACAAATCAGATGCCGGTGGAATTGTACTTAACCTTCAGAATAGCGAAGAGTTGCGCATAGCATATAATGATTTACTCGAGAGAATCAGAATAAACGAGCCCTCCGCGGAAATTGTCGGTGCGATGGTTGAGAAAATGGCGAGGAAGGGTGTTGAGGTAATTGTCGGTATGCGCCGGGATGTTACTTTCGGACCTCTGATGATGTTTGGCATGGGAGGCACGATGGTCGAACTGGTCAAAGATATCCAGTTTCGTGTAGCTCCGTTGTCCAAAGAAGACATACGTTCCATGGTCGCTGACACTATGGCAGGAAAATTGCTCAATGGATATCGCGGGGCACCTGTAGCTGATTTTGAATCGCTATATGGCGTTATTGCCCAGCTCAGTCATTTGGCAATGGAGCACCCTGAGATCCAGGAAATCGAAATCAATCCATTGATTGTTTATCCTGAATGGCAGGGAGTAATGGCAATCGATAGCCGCATGATATTGGCTTAGATATCTGATTGCTTGTGAGGATATTAGTTGTGTGGAGAATTTCACACAACTTTTCTTTTTATTTTATCGAGACAACGCAGGAATGGAACTCCGTCCGGGCGCGAAGCACGAATATGCAATGGTTCCCAATTGACACCCCAAAAAATTGGGGTATATTTGTCCCAATTAAATACAGGGGCTTTTGCTCCTGACTAAATGCGTTGACAGCGAAATAGTACCATGCAAAAAAGCCGGCCCCACCCGCCGGCGGGCACCATCAGAGAGACGCCGGTTGGTGAAAGGCGCCAGGCAAGCGGCATGAGAATACACGCAAGAGCAGCCCCGCCGAAAGGTTTCCCTTAGTAGGTGTGGATGGGTTCACCCATTACAGTGATTGAGTATAAGCGGGCTTTCCCGCCGTACTTGAAAAGGCTGGCAGCGTGAACTGCCGGTGAATTGAGGTGGTAACACGGGATTTGGCGCTCGTCCTCTCCAATGCGGAGGACGAGCGATTTTTTTCCTCCAGCGCGCACTTCCGCCAAATAGTGCGCAGCAATTAACCTTGGAGAAGAGAAAATGAACCAAATCAAGTTTCACACCATCGAAGCCATTCCCCTCGAAATGCACAAAGTACGCGTCGTGCAGCAACTGCACCTGCCTCCCCTGGAGTGCCGCATGGCAGCCCTGGCAGAGGCTGGCAACAATACCTTTCTACTCAGAAATACAGACATATTCCTGGACATGCTCACCGACAGCGGCGTGAACGCGATGAGCGACGAGCAACTTGCCTCTATGATGCGCGCTGATGACAGCTACGCTGGCAGTGCCAGTTTCACACGTCTGAGCGAGTCGCTCAAATACCTGTTTGGCACGCGCTTTTTCTTGCCGGCACACCAAGGCCGTGCATGCGAGCACATTCTGGCTCAGGTCTTTGTCAAGCCAGGAAATGTGATTCCCATGAATTTTCATTTCACCACTACCAAAGCCCACATTACCCGCATGGGCGGCTCCGTGGTGGAATTGGTGAACAGACACGCTATTGACCCCACTAACCAGCACCCCTTCAAGGGCAATTTTGACCTTGACCGTCTGCGCGAGTTGATCGCCAAAGAAGGCGCAGCCAACATTCCCTTTATCCGTCTGGAAGCCGGAACCAACCTGATCGGCGGTCAGCCCTTCTCGCTTGAAAACGCGTTGGCCGTTTGTGAAATCGCTCGGGAGGCGGGCATCCTCACCGTTCTGGATGCCAGTCTTTGGCAGGATAACCTGTACTTCATCATGCAGCGAGAAGCAGCCTGCGCCGGGCTTACTCCGCGTGAGATAACCCACAAACTGGCAGGGGCACTGGATATCATCTACTTTTCCGCTCGCAAGCTCGGTTTTGCACGCGGCGGAGGAATCTGCACCAACAACCCCGAAATTGTGCGCCAGTGCCGTGAATTCATAACCCTCTTTGAAGGCTTTCTTACCTATGGCGGTATGAGCGTGCGTGAAATGGAAGCCATGGCTGTCGGCATGCGCGAAACACTGGAAGAGGACGTGATATCCCAAGGACCGCAGTTCATTGCCAAGATGTGCACTGAACTCAAAAAACGCGGTGTTCCCGTGGTCGACCCGCCCGGAGGTCTCGGCTGCCATGTGGATGCTTCTCGATTTTTGGATCACGTCTCCCAAGACCAGTATCCCGCCGGCGCGCTAACGGCTGCCATCTACCTGGCGGGTGCCATACGTGGAATGGAGCGCGGCACGCTTAGTGAGGAACGCAACCCCGATGGCTCCGAACGCCTGGCTGAAATGGAATTAGTTCGGCTTGCGCTGCCGCGAAGAGTATTCACTCTCTCTCAGGTCCTGTATGCCGTGGATCGCATAGCCTGGTTGTACGAACACCGCAGCTTAATTGGCGGACTACGCTTCGTTGAAGAGCCCAATACGCTTCGATTCTTCTTTGGGCGCCTGGCTCCTGTCGGTAGCTGGCAGGAAAACCTCGCGGCTCGTTTCCGCCACGATTTTGGAGATAGCCTTTAGGAGGTTAAGTTGCAGAAATGTGATGGGAGCGGCTGTAATTTTTTGATGAGCTCCATGAATTGACTTTTTTATGAGTAAATTGGCACTTTAAACAAAAAAAGCCAACGAAGGGAATCGAACCCCCGACCGGGCGCTTACGAAGCGTCTGCTCTACCGACTGAGCTACGTTGGCGTAGGTTGCGATTATACCAAATGTTTTGACAAATTGAACAGCAATCTAGGTAGGGCGGGATTGAAAGCACAAAAGGCGCCGCCAACTAGTAATGGCAAATGCTTTCGATTCGCCTGGGATGAAATATATTGATAATTACCATCCGGGAAGCAATTTCGTGCAAATCGTATCAATCCTTCACGACTTAGGTTCAGGATGACAGATTTTGGATTGCCCGGGTGGTCATTCCCTACGGCTTCTTAGGCTTCAGTGTATCAGCGCGTTTGATGATGTCTTTGCCGAAGCGCTCCCGCAGATCATCGACAGCCTTAGTAAGTTCTTCTTTTTTATTCCCCTGGTCGTCCCACAACGAAAGCTGGCGGTGGGGTTTTTCCAGGTTGGTCACACTGACGCCTAGCAAGCGAACCGGACGACCAGACTGCCAATGTTTTAGAAATAAACTTTGCGCCTCATCATAGATATCCTCATCGAGATTGGTGCAATCTTTCAAACTGTTTTGACGTGTATAGGTCGAAAAATCCGAATAACGGATCTTGATCTGAACCACATTGCCTGCTAATTCGGCTTTACGCAGCCGCGAACCAACTTTTTCCGAAAGTCCCCGTAAAATTTTCAACAGGTTCCCTTCATCATCCTGATCTTCATGAAAGGTCATTTCATTGCTGACAGATTTGGGGTCGCCGCTTTCAGGATAAATCGGTGTATCATCGATGCCTCTGGCTCGGCGCCGCATTGATTCGCCGTGCTGACCGAAATAATTCTTAAGGTCAGTATCGCTCAGGGCAGCGAGCTTACCAATGGTCGTGATACCGCGTTGACGGAGGTGAGCAGCGGTTTTTGGCCCCACACCCCAGAGTGCCTGGATATCCAGAGGTGCCATGAATTCCTCTTCTTTGCCGGGTTCAATTACTGTGATCTTTTGAGGAGAACGACCAGTTCTTACTTGTTTCTTGCCGTAATCGTTGGCGATCTTGGCAACTAAGCGGTTGGTGGCACAACCCAGGGAGCAAGGCAAGCCGGTCTCCTGCATCACTCGTTTTTGAAGGTCAAGTGCGATTGAACCAATTGGCTGAGGCATGTCGCTGACATCCAGAAAAGCTTCGTCGACCGAAACTTGTTCAACGATCGGGGTTGTATCCCGCAGGATACCCATGACCTTGTCAGAATACTCACTGTAATGCCGGTAACCACTGCGAACTAAAAGCAAATCAGGTAGGAGCTTGAGCGCTTCCCGGGTTGGCATGGCAGAACGAACTCCGCGCAATCGGGCGGGATAAGAAGCCGAAGTAATCACACCGCGACCACTTGGACTGCCTCCAACCGCAAAAGCTTTCCCTTTCAAAGAGGGGTCCAACAGCTCTTCCACAGAACAAAAGAACGCGTCAAGATCGAGGTGAATGATTTTGCGTATCATGGCATAGAAAAATCGCCTGCAAAGGCAGGCGATTTAATTTTAGACATCCAGGTTGCGAACCTCTTTGGCGTGTGTCTGAATAAAGCGCCGGCGGGGTGGAACCAGGGCGCCCATCAGCATATCAAAAGTCTGATCGGCTTCAACCGCATCTTCGATATCGACCTGAAGCATGGTTCGGTTTTCCGGGTTCATGGTGGTTTCCCACAACTGTTCCGGGTTCATTTCACCAAGACCTTTGTAGCGCGATAGGGAAGCTTTGGCTTTTCCACCCATTTTTGCGACAATTCTTTCCATTTCCTCATCACTATAAGCGTACGCAATCTGATTACGATAACTAAGACGGTACAAAGGCGGCTGGGCAATGTAGAGGTGACCTTCGTCGATCAGTGGCTGCATGTAGCGGAAGAAGAAGGTTAGAAGCAATGTACGAATGTGCGCTCCATCGACGTCAGCATCGGTCATGATGATGACCTTTCCATAACGCAAACCTTTGAGGTCAAATGAATCACCAATACCGGTGCCAAGAGCGGAAACCAGGGACCTGACTTCACGGTTGCCCAGAATTTTGTCAAGTCGAGCACGTTCGGTATTCAGGATCTTACCGCGTAATGGCAGAATTGCCTGGAAGTGGCGGTCACGCCCTTGCTTGGCAGAGCCGCCTGCCGACTCACCTTCAACGATGAACATTTCTGATTTGTTGGGGTCGCGTTCTGAGCAGTCTGCCAGTTTACCGGGCAGTGTCATGGATTCCAAAGCTGATTTTCGAATGACCAGGTCGCGAGCTTTTTTGGCAGCGTCCCTGGCGCGGGCTGATGTCAGACATTTTTGAATAATCGCCTTACCTGCAGAGGGATTCTCGTCCAGGAAGGTGGAAATTGTTTCGCCGACAACCTGTTGAACATAGGTCTGTACGTCAGCATTCATTAATTTGACCTTGGTTTGACTTTCAAACTGTGGGTCCGGATGCTTGATGCTAATGATCCCGGTCAGCCCTTCACGGGTGTCTTCACCACTGAAGTTCGGGTCAGTATCCTTCAAGTTACCAGATTTGCGACCATAATCGTTGACACTGCGCGTGATCGCGGCTCTGAGACCAGTAAGGTGGGTGCCCCCATCGCCAGTATTGATTGTGTTGGCAAAGCTGTAGATCGATTCGGAATAGGAATCGGTATATTGAACGGCGAATTCAATGCTCACTCCGGCAACCTCTTTTTCACCATAGATCATGGGGTGAAGTACTTCGCGGTTGCGGTTGACGTAACGGGCAAAGGAGGCGATACCGCCTTCAAAGTGGAAGGTCATCTCTCTGCCGGATCGTTCGTCCATCAGTTTGATGCTGACACCCCGGGTAACGAAAGCCATTTCACGGAAGCGTTGCGCCAGAGTTTCAAAGCGATAACTTACTTCTTCAAGGAAGATGGAACGATCATAACGGAAGGTAGTAGACGTTCCGGTTTCTTCGCCTTTATAGGTTCCGACGCTTTTAACAATATCCTGGGGAATGCCCTTTTCGTAACGCTGGAAGTAGATTTTATTGTCACGATGAACGGTGACTTCACACCACTCTGACAAGGCGTTAACCGCCGAGACACCAACGCCGTGCAAACCACCTGAAACCTTATAGCTTCCGCCGCCAAACTTGCCGCCGGCATGCAATACGGTCATAACCACTTGAAGGGCAGAAATTTTCTTCTCAGGGTGAATACCAACAGGGATACCGCGACCGTTATCTTTGACCGTGACGCTTTCATCCGGGTGGATAATGATTGAAATTTCGGTGGCGCTGCCTGCAAGAGCCTCGTCAATCGAGTTGTCAACCACTTCAAAAATGAGGTGATGTAATGCTTTGTTGTCGGTGCCTCCGACATACATGCCGGGTCTGCGCCGAACAGCTTCAAGACCTTCCAAAATTTGGATGGCTTCTGCGTCGTAGGTGCCTGTATTTGTGTTTTTCAATTTAATTCTCCGCTCAAACCCCTGTTTGTTCGTTCACAGGTGTTTCTGATATGAATGATTCTCGCACGCAATTGCGCGCGTCGATATAGAAGTGAAAACTCGCCACAAAAAATATGGTGGTAACCAATGCATGTCCGAGGATGGATACGATCAGCATCCAGGAGTCCTGTTTTGGTATTTGCCAGAGAAAATTTGTGGCATAGGTGGCTAATATTGCAAGCATCAGAAAAATGGATGTTTTTCCATTGGTGGGTCTGACAGTTCGAATACTATCTCGGGCAGCTGTTATGAAATTGCTGCCAGTTAATAGAATTTCATGCGCTGTAAAAAATAATGGTATCGCTGCCGATATCAAGCCGAGACTGAGCAAGAAGTAAGCTACGGAGCCTAGGATAGGCAGGATCGCATTGATGATTGAAATCAGGAACAATGCCGGCGTAAGAATAAAGATACTAAAGAGCAAGACCAGAACAGGTAGGGTCAACAGCGATAGCAACTGCCGGGGTAGTTGACTGTCACTCGATATCGAATTCTTTTTCTGGACAGAGGTCCTTATCATTGAGAGAAAAAGCACTCCAAGCAGGAACCCAAGCAGAGAGAATCCCAGAATGTATAAGATGGTGCTGCCATACGAGGCGACCTGCATTGTGGAAAATGCTCTGAGCGGGTTGGACTCCAAGGGACGGTATGCTAACAAACTTGGGATTCCGATTGGAAAACTGCGTAAGAATGCGGTCAGACTAAAGTTTTTGAATAGCTCAAGGAAGGTCGTGCTCAATTCCTCCCATGATTTGATCACTTCTACTGTAGCTGAAGAGGGCAGTGTTACTCCGCTGATCATTCTTTCAATTTGGTTTGATACCAGCAAACGTTTTCCAAATAAAAAGAAAAGGTCGAGTACAATGGGAAAAAGTAACAGGTAAACGTTGCCAGACACAGTCTCATAGCCTGCCTTAATTGCTTCGAATACTTTGGGCTGTTTTTTAGCCGGAATCACGAATCTCATAACCTATAAATTATACCATTTAACCGTGGATTATGCACCTTTTGCTAAACGGTAATTTCTCACAGACGAAAAAATTCAGGGTTTTTTCTTTGAACAGAGCAAATGAGGGCTTTTCGATGTCACAATATCAACAATGGCGTTTATTGGTAGCGTGATAAAATCTTTCTATGCAAAACGAACACCACGTCAGCCTTTATCTAAATCGTTTCAGCATCGTCCTGGCATTTCTCGCCTTAGGTTTTGCCATGATATACCTGTTGCCCACTGAGGTAACAGCGGGTAAGCTGGACATCCTTGGTATCCGTTTTGACCTCTCATATTACAGTTTCATTCCGTTACTTTTAGCCTTGCTTGCCGTTGTTGGGGCTGTTTGGATTTTTACGACTCACCCCATATGGCAAAGCGAAAAGTTAGTTTTTTTGCGTTTGCTTCCTCACCTGATGCTGCCTTTTATTTCAACCATGATCCTGGCGATCGTGCTAAGTCAATCTGCACGAAGTCCGATCTGGTGGGCGGTTTTTCTGACTGGCTATGCCATCGTTGCCTTGTTATTCCGGGCCGAGTATGTCTTAATCGAAGATACCGGGTTCGATTCACTCGGCTATTCAATTTTAGTGATCAGTTTCTCTTTTGGTTTGTTCCTTTTGCTAACCATTGCGCTAAAAAACAGCAATGTACGCATGATTGCCCAGTTTCTGCTGTTGTTACTTTCATCTCAGTTTGTGTCTTTTCGCCTGTTGAGCTTGCACAAAGGTGCTACTGACAAGCTGATGATGGCTTTATTAGCTTCCTGGATTGTCACCCAATTGGCAGTGGGGCTGCATTACATTTTCATTCCTCCAATTCAATATGGGATATTACTTACTGGGCTGCTTTACAGTCTTTCCAGCTGGTTGAGTCAGTATCGATCAGAAAAAAAATGGCATCAATATCCTGAACCGATACTGATGTCATTTGTGACTATCCTTTTGATTGTGGTTAGTTCAGTTTTTTGATTCTTCTTTCTTTTTCTTCAATTCAGTCAAATATAGCCACTGCAAGTTACGAATATGTAGATCCTGAGCCAGACCGCCCATGCTTATCCTGGTTTTACCGCTGTCTTCCACCAATTGCGATCGTAAGAATTCCAAAGGATCGCGACGTCTGAAAGCTGTTTTTACTAACTTGTGAACCGATTTCAGATAATCAAGGTGGCTGTTGGTAACTTCATCTATCTCACCGCGCAAGACGACATCGCCATGCCCCTGGATGATGTTTTCGAGTCCCATGCTGCCAATTTCGGTGATGGTCTTGGTCAGAACATCGATGTCACCACCGACAAAATATGGAATGGGCATGTAGGCATCACCGCTAAAGAGAATACGATCATCCTCAATTAGCACCGAAATACAATCATCAGAATGACCAGGTGTAGAGAATACTCTAATATGTTTTTTACCAAGTCGGATATATAGTGATCCCTCGGCAATAGTGATCTGGGGTTCTTTGATACAAAGGCTTCGGAAGAGAGGATTATCTTTACCGGCTTCAGCCATGGCACTTTGGCTGCGACTGAGCATCAATTCCCGGCATAGCTCATGTCCAATCACTGTTGCATTTGGAAAAAGGCAGTTTCCCCAACTATGATCGGCATGGTGATGAGTATTGATGATGTAACGAACGGGAACCATCAACTCATCTTCGATATAAGTCTTAATTTCGGGGGTTTCCTCTGGCATTAGTGTGTCGATCAAGATTGCCCATTGAGGACCAATGATGACGCCAGCTGTTACTTGTGCGTAGACTTCGCTTTGAAACCAATAAACATTATCCGATACTCGCTCTTTTTGCATTCCCTGTCACCTCATTGCGGATGGGAAATAGAATAGCATAAGTGAATACAAAAGTCAAAAATTAGTGTGTTTTTCTCGTTAAGTATAGATATAACACAACAATTCCAATGACAATCGCTCCACCGACAATAAACAGAAAGGTGTTTCTGCTCCCTGGCTGTCTTTCATCTTTGTCGAGGAGCGCACCAGAATTAACGGTTGGCCGCTTGGTTTCAGTTGATTGCAGATTGGTTGGTTTTTGGAAAGGTTCCAGGGTAGGAGTAGCGGTTATCAGGATGGTTTCAGTTGGTTCCACTGTAACTGTTTGTAGAGTGGGTGTATATGTTCGAAAAGAATTGGTTGCTGTCCGGAACAAGGTGGGTGTTCTGGTAGGAACATGCGTGCTGGTAGGGCGTGGGGTTGACGTTGGACGCTTCGTAGCTGTTGGAGCAGTAGTGTTAAGTCCCACAGGACCAACGGATTGTTGAATTGAACCGTTATTGTCAATTACCTGTGGCATATAATAATATGTCGCAGCGGGATTGGTATTGCTGTCCTCAATCATGTAAGATTTCCCAACGAGGGAACCACCCAAGGCAGGCATGCTTGCTCCGACCTGGATCCAGGGTCCTGTTGCGGATAGTGATCTCATTATTTTAAAAGCAGAGGTGTTACTTTCACTACTGGTAGTCCAGTTGACCATAACTGAACCACTTGATTGCTCGACAGGGCGCAGAACCGTGACTGCTGTGATGTCAAAACCAACAACGAACGGTGTGAAGGCGAGGTCGTGGATCAGATTTGGGCGACCGTCGTTATCAAGAACGACCTCGATGTTTTTGGACTGAAGGTTACAACGGGTTTCCTGACCAGGGTGGATATCTCCACCTGGATTATCACCAACATTGTCCCACCCAGCAGTAACTCCAGTTTTTAAGTCCTGCCACATCAGTGGGTAGGTTTTCATTGAACCTGAACCGCAAAGGGATATTGTCTGTATGGCTTGCTCGCATTGACTGTTAGAAGCATAAGAAAAGCGCAGAGTTAAATTAGCAGGTTGGTTTCCTTCCGCCAGGAAAATGTCAAAAAAATTCCCGCAAGCAGTTAAATCAGCGACTGAGAGATCAGGAAAAGGCATGAAGGTGCCATGATTCACTACATAAAGCGGGATTTCAGAATCACTTTTTGCTGAAAAGCCATAGAAATCAGTAATTGGATAGGTTGTATTGAGGGTCAGTAAGGCTGCTTGAACCCCGGTTTGTGAGCTGACAATTTGTGCTCCTAACATGCGGGAATTGTCAGCCTGGCAACCCTGGCTTGCCTGGGATGCAGAGACACCATCACCCCAAAAATTATGATTAACATCGTTATTGTTGTTCTGGCAAATCACCTGGGGTTGAATGCCATTGTTAAAGATGTTATTGGCGATAAGTTTAACCCGGGATGTAACCTCAGTATTTTCACTTAACAGCGCGTAGCCGTTATTATTCTTGATTTCAGTAAATTGCACACTTAGATCACCGAGGTTGTTTCTTTGCACAATGGCGTTCTGGCCGTACTCGAAAGTGGAGTTTTCAATCAAGACATCGAGGTTGCTGTCAACAACGACAAGATCCCTTGAAAGTGAATTACAGCCTCCATCTGTGATATAGAGGTTTCTAATGGAAACTTCAGAGGTGATATTTAAAAGCGGCTGGCCGCAATTGCTGCTCGAAGTGCTAAGCCAACCAGAATCCTCGCCAATCAAATGTACAGGAAAATCAATCGTTACGGTATCGGTCTTAATATTATAGGCTGAAAGAATATGGATGCGTGCACCGCCGAGGCTGTTATTCCGGGCAAAGGTGAGGGCTTTATTCAAGGCGATCGACTGAGGTGTGTCAGGGTCATCGTTATAAAAACACTGGGTTTTGCCACTGCATTGGCTGGCAGTGTTGACTACAAAAATATCGAGAGATGGATTTTGTGCATCGGCAGGCGAAAGAGTGCCTGAAAACCCAAACAGGATGATTAAAAAAGCTAATACGAACAAAAAAGGCTTCCCCAGTCTCATCAACTTAGATTATAACCGCGATGTACCCAAAGCTTCCTGTGTTAAACTTACAAGATGCAAAAAGTGATTAATTCATTGAGTAAAAAGGCCTATTTTGTTTTTGCCAGCTTATTAACTTACCTGGTCGGCGCAATTTTTGCTGGCTTTGAGAAAAGCAACCTGGACATTTTCAGCCTGATCATAGGTGTCCTTTTTTTTCTATCCGTCCTTACGCTGCAATTACTTTTCAATTATCTAAGCTCATCCAGGATAAACCCCTATAGCCGGATAAATTTTGAACGTGGAAATAAAAAAACCCAGTTATTTATTCTTACCTTTATCTTGTTCTCGGTTTTACTTTTCCTTGTTTACACAACGCTCAGGATGAACAAACTCATCGGAGTGAATTTGATTTACATCAGCCTGCTCACAGTGTTGATGTTGATTCCGATTTTCAGACTCGGGAAAATGCTCTACCAGACGTATGATGTGATCGTTGAGGGGATCATCGTGTCACCGTTGATGCTATTGTTTGGAGCTGGCATGCAAGGCATGAATCCTACGAACGGACATATTTTACTGACAATGGCTTTCTTTTTTCTCTACGTTGCCAACCGCACTTCTCTGTTATTTGAACAATATGACCGGGACCTGAAGGTTGGTGAGAGATCCCTCCTTAATCTAATTGGGTGGGACAATGGGATCAAGATCCAGAATGTTACCTTGTTTCTCACTTATCTTGTTTTCTTTCTATACTTTTATCGAAACGGATCGTTGGGCATTAATTTACCGGTCCTAATTTCTGCTATCTTTGGCGTTTTCAGTATGTTTCTGCTGATGCGGATGGCAAGAGGTCTGAAACCGCTCTGGCAGATCATCAAAATCACTGCTTATCTGCATTTTTTTGCAGTTTGCTATTTACTTGTCTACCCACTATTCTAAGGAGGATTTATGTTACAAGAAGGCACTTTAGCTCCGGACTTCGAGCTACCCGATCAAGAAGAAGTCATGCACAAGTTGTCAGATTACCGTGGAAAAAAAGTGGTGCTTTACTTTTATCCCAAAGATGACACCACCGGCTGTACTAAAGAGGCTTGCAGTTTCAGAGATAGTTTTGGCGATTTTCGTAAAAACGGCATGATCGTGTTGGGAGTCAGTAAAGACAGTGCCACTTCACATGCAAAATTCCAGGAGAAGTACTCTTTGCCTTTCCCGTTGCTCTCAGACATGAACACCGAAGTCATCAAGGCTTACGAAGCCTGGGGCCCTAAGAAGTACATGGGTAAGGAATATATGGGCATTTTGCGAGTCACGTATGTGATTGATGAAGAAGGAAAGATCCTGAAAATCTACGAACAGGTAAAACCCCAGGATCACGCTCAGGAAATTTTGAAGGATATTTTGTAGGGAACACAGGTTTCGGGTTCATTCCGTAAATTAGTCTGGGGTCCTTTCTCGACGGGATCGTCCGGATTGTTTTCTTATACGAATGACCACAGCGCATTCCTCACAAACAAATAATAAAAGCCTCTTAGGGAGAGGCTTTTTGCTTTAGAAAAGGGTTTAGTCTACTGAACACTCAGGACAATTTTTGCGTTTTGCCAGAGGCTTTCCAGATCGTAATACTCTCTTAGTTCTGTTGAGAAGAGATGAACAACCACGTAGCCAAAATCGAGGATGACCCAGCCTGTCTGACCGCTTCCCTCAACTGAGGCGTTGTAGCCGTGTTGTTTTTTAATTTCTTCTTTGACAAAAGTTGCCAGGCTGTCGAGAAGCCGATCGCTACTACCTGTGGCAATCACAAAGCAATCTGTAAAATCAGAAAGACCTTTTAAATCGAGAAGTAAGATTTCTTCAGCAAATTTCTCTTCGAGAATATTGACAATTTCACGGGCTAATACAATTGGTTCCAGTAGATCACCTCAACTCTTTTTTGTAATTTTACACCAAGTCAAAAATATGTACTGTTTTGTATATGGGTCCTGTAGGGTTCAAAATGCTCTCAATCAGTTCAAAAGAAGCTACTTTTGTGTCACCAAATACCCGTGTTTCGTGCAAGCTGACGATGCTGGCAATTCGGGAACTCTCTTCCCTGGTCAACCAATCTGACGTTCTTGCAAGAGTCAGGTGAGGTGAAAAACGAAGACGGCTGTCCAGATTTAGAAAAGCGGTGGATTGGATTACCTCGTTAAAAAGATTGAATAATTCTGGGGAATGACGGGTTCCCGCCCAAATTGTTCGTACGGAATTATTGGAACCAAAAAAGCCGCTGCCTTCGAAGGTTATATTGAAAGGGTTGAGCCTTTTTGCAGCAGATTCAAGGTTGGAGGTCAGGGTGGAAATTTGACTTACTTCAGTATCACCTAAGAATTGCAGGGTCAGGTGAAACAAACCAGGGTCAACCCAACGAATTCCTTTGAAAGGTAGCTGCTGTTTCAATTCCTTCTGAAAGGTAATTAGAGAATTGAGGGTGCTCTGGCTAAGCTTGATGGCGATAAATAATCTCTTTTTCATTGGATCTCACAATGTATAGAAGTTTCAATAACAGGTCATCCTTTTTATGGTATATTTTACTTACCCTGCTGTGTTTGTGATGCGTTAATACAGTTTTGTACCAACACCAATAAAAATGGTTTGATCTCACACCAGGTGACGTGATAGACGAAAGTCAAGACCGATCTTGGAGGAAGAACCAACTCCTGCATTTGCAGGTTCAAAACCATTTCGCACACGGCATAGCGGGGATTTCATATTACAATCACTCTATGACCAATCGATACAAAATTCTTAACATAATTTTTCTTTTGATTTGCACGACCTCGGGTTGTTCCGCTTTTCATGATGGAAAGATCAGCCAGGATCTGGTTCCTGGGAAAGAATCCGGAGAAGTGTTGTTTGAGGATGATTTTTCTGACCATGCTTCTGGTTGGGAGATTGTCAACAACGCCTACGAGCTAAAAGGCTACTCGACGGGCGGCTACATGATAGCAGTCAACCAAAATGCTTCGAGGGCAATTTCAACTACTAATTTGAACTATTCCAATACCATAATCAGCGTTGAGGCTCAAAAGATTACTGGTGGGCGTGATACCCAGTTTGGGTTGGTTTGTCGTTTTCAAGATAAATTCAATTTCTATGCCTTTGTGATCAGCGCTGACGGCTATGCTGGCATTGTTCGCGTAGTGGATGGGGTTAAAGAATTGCTGGGTTCAAACCAGTTCTTCCGCGTGGAGGGTATTTTGATGGATGACGGCATCAACGAGGTTACTGCCTATTGTGAAGCGGACAATTTCACACTTGATGTCAATGGCGAGACTATCGTTACCGCGCAGGACAACACAATCAACAACGGCGACGCGGGATTGTTTGTAGAAACATTCGAGACAGCCGAAGCCGCGGTTGTATTCAACGACTTTTTGATTCTAAAACCCTGATGAAGATCTTTCTTGATATGGTTGGTTGCCGCCTGAACCAGGCGGAAATTGATGCCATGGCTATTGACCTAGTCAATCGAGGTGCGGAAATCGTTTCCGACCCCTCAATAGCTGATACGATCATTGTTAACACCTGCTGTGTAACTGCCAAAGCATCTGCTGATTCCCGGAAAATGATCCGACATTACAAGAGTAATTTCCCGGCAAAAGTGATCAGTACTGGCTGTTGGGTGAGTGTGGCACGTCCTGAAGCAGACGAAATTAGCGACCAGGCTTACCTCAATGACCAGAAAGAATTAATCCCTGAGTTTCTGCTTCAAAGTCCAGCTGATACGATAGTAGAACTGGAGCGTAAACCAAAACTGGGCCACCGAAACCGCACCCGCGGATTCCTCAAAGTGCAGGATGGCTGCAACAACGCCTGCAGCTTTTGCCTTACTACCATTGCCCGGGGAACTTCAGTTAGCACATCGCCAGAAATCGTTACAGAGCGGGTCAAGCAGCTTGAGAGAATGGAAATTAAGGAAATCATCCTGACCGGTGTTCAATTGGGTTCCTGGGGCAAGGATCTGATACCGAAACACCACCTCAGTTATTTACTTGAATACTTGCTTGAGAATAGCGAAATTCCAAGGATCCGGCTCTCCTCGATCGAACCTTGGGATATTGATCAAAGTCTTGTGAACCTTCTCAATCATCCACGAATCATGCCCCATTTGCATATTCCTCTTCAAAGTGGATCAGATTCGATTCTGAGAACAATGCGCCGTCCGGTAACCCAGGAACGTTTCAGAAATATGCTTGCGATGATCAGGGATACCAGCCCCCAAACAGCCATTACAACTGATGTGATCTCAGGTTTTCCGGGGGAGACCGATGAAGTGTTTGAGGAATCCTTTGAGTTCATCAAAAGTTGCGATTTTAGTGGTGGGCATGTTTTTTCCTTTTCTGCCATGCCTGGCACTCTTGCCTTCGACATGACGGAAAAAGTCAAACCAGCAACCATCAAGACCAGAACAAGTAAACTGCTGGCTCACTTCACAGACCAACAAAAGCGTTTTCAACAACAAAAAATTGGGCAAATTGACCAGGTTATGTTTGAAAGCAGAAAAAACTCACTCCAGGGTAATTATTTCAGAGGGTTCACTGCAGATTACCAGAGAGTGGTAAGTTTGAGTGATGAATCGCTGATAAATCAGATAAGGAACGTCAAAATTACCGATTTCGATGAAAATGGAGATCTCTTTGGGGTTATTGCCTCTCAAAATGTTCCTTAGTCTGCCTTGACTGAAGGGGTATTTAAGGTAGAATTGAGAGGTTATGGATTTGAAAAACAGTCCTGGTTAAGTCACGTCTATGTTACTGACTGGGATTCTCTGAAAGGATAAAAAGAATGTCAACAAAAAGAACTTATCAACCCAAGGTAAAAAGACGCGTTCGCGTACACGGCTTTAGAAAAAGAATGGCGACTGCCGATGGGCGCCAGGTGTTGAAACGACGACGTTTACGTGGTAGAGCCGAACTAGCGAAAACTTCGAATAACCACGTAAAAAAAGTACGCTGGTAAACAGAAAAGAATGCAGCGGGTATGCCAGGCGTTAAAGATTTGGCAACACTGCGAAGTTCACAGGAAATTAGTGCTGTCCGTAAGGAGGGCAAATCTTTTTCGAACCGATACTTTGTTTTGGTGGTTAAAGCCAATAAGCTTGAAAACAGCAGATACGCTGTAATCGCCAGTAGAAGTGTCGGAGGAGCTGTGGAACGCAATCGCTGCAAACGCCGGATTCGGTCCAGAGTGACAAAATTAGCAGGCAGAATAACACCGGGCAATGATCTTTTGATCATCGCCCGTGTTGCTTGCCTGGCAGTTGAATCAGCTTTGTTGGATGAAACCTTTGAACAAATGTTTACCCAGGCTGGTTTGATCAGTAAGAATGTGTGATCCTATGGCAGAGCATGAAAGCCATTACACTGATCCGCCTTTGAAGGATTTGCCTGCCACGCTGAAGAATTTTCCCCGTCGCATTTTGCTTTGGGTGATCAAGCTTTATCAAATGACAATTTCTAAAACACTGCCGCCCAATACATGCCGTTTTTACCCGACTTGTTCTCACTACGGGTACCAGGCAATTTATAAATATGGTGCCATAAAGGGTGAGTGGATGGCAGTTAAACGAATCGTGAGATGTAACCCCTTCAATGAAGGTGGAATAGACCCAGTTCCTTGATCGGAGACGTATGAAGAAGAAGTTTTTACGACTTTTAGTTCTGCTGGTTTTAGCAGGCGCAGTCCTTACTGGTTGTGCCGCTGGAGTTCGCGCAGAAAGCACACCAGGGGTAACAGTAACAGATAAGTACGTTTATCTGGCTTATATGAACAGTGTTTATCAGATTGATCGGGCAAGCGGAGCTCGTCTTTCATCCTTCCCGGAGAAAGCCAGTGCTGGTTTAGCCATGTACGCTCCACCGGTTGCCGATAATGGCTTCGTATATTTTGGCGATCTTGGAAATGAGTTCCATAAAGTCAGTGAAGCCAACCTCAACCAGGTTGTATGGACTTTTGATCAAGCAAAAGGATGGTATCAAGCCAAACCGGCTCTGGATGGAAACCTGGTTATTGTTCCATGCACTGACCGCAATATTTACGCGCTCGATAAAGAAAGTGGAACTCAAACCTGGGTTTACCAGGGCGAATTTGCTTTTATCGCAGAACCACTGGTGGTTGAAGACAAAATTATCGTCAGCGCCCAGGATCATCATGTACTGGTTTTGAACGGTGCGACTGGTGCAGAACTCTACCGCGTAGAAATGAAAGGCGCAGTTTTAGCCCCTCCGTTGTACGACGCTGCATCTGATTCTGTGTTTGTTGGAAGCCTGGGTCGTGAGATGGTTTCATTTGACCTGGCTACCGGGGACGTCAACTGGACTTATGGAACAGAAGACCTGGCTACTATTTGGGCCACTCCCATCCTGCTGGATAATCAACTGATCTTTACCGATAAAAACGGAAAAATCATCGCGTTGGATCCTGAAACCGGTGCGTACCTCTGGCAGAATAACGCTGGTGGAACAGTAATCGCTGGAGCAACTCAGGTTGGCGATAAGGGTTTCCTGGTTGCCCGCGAAGATGGAACTATTTCCTATTATTCTTCTGAATCTCAGACTGGCGACTGGACCGTTACCGTTCCTGGTAACATCTATTCCAAGCCTGTCGTTGATGGTGACCAGATTTTTGTGCCTGTTGTAAAGGCTGATGCCTTGATCTACACCTACAATACTGCCGGCGTACCAGGCTGGTCGTTCAGCCCATCGAAATAGGAGCACAATTATGTGGGACACAATTATCGTTCAGCCTTTTACTAACCTCTTACTCCTGATCACTATGTTGGTCAAGAATTTTGGTATTGCCATTATTCTCTTTACCCTTGTGATCAAGTTGATTACCTATCCTTTAACTGCCAAACAGTTGAAGTCTTCCATGGCGATGCAGGATCTTCAAAACGATCCCAAGTACAAGAAGATGATGGCTAAGTACAAGGACAACCGTGAAAAAGCCGCGGAAGAACAAATGAAGATCTATAAAGAAAAAGGGATCAGTCCTTTCGGATCTTGTCTTCCAACCCTCATCCAGTTCCCGATTATCATAGGTCTGTACCAATCCATTATGCGGGTCATGGCATCAACACCACTCGAACTCGTCAAACTGGAACGGATTGTCTATCCCTTCCTGGATGTAAACAAAATCCTGCCAATTCAAAACCGTTTCCTCTGGATGGACCTCGGTCAACCAGAACGCCTTTGGATCGGAACAATCGGGATTCCTGTTCTGGCAATCCTTGTCTTGATTACCACCTTCATTCAATCCAAGGTCATGCAACCTCCAACACAAGCCAATGATCAGGGTGCTGCCATGAGTAACAGCATGATGATGATGATGCCCTTCATGATGGGCTGGATGGCGTATCAATTCTCTGCAGGTTTGGCGCTTTACTTCCTGGCAAGCAACTTTGCCACAGTTGGCCAATATGCTGCGATGGGTAGGGTGGACTGGTCAAAAATTTTCCCTTGGGTAAAACCGCCGGAACAACCCAAGCCGTCTGTCGTGATTGATAACGATGAGGATGATGAGGAACAAGAAGAAGAGCCGGAACCTGTCAAAATGGTCAAGCCGTCGGCGAGAGCGTCAGCAAAACGACAGCGACCGAAGATGAAAAAGTAAGGTGGGTGCTAAATGAATAAAAGAATGACCATCGAAGTCATTGCTCCAACCGTTGAAGAGGCTATTGAAAAAGGTCTCGATGAACTTGGATTGGAAATTGATGATGTCGAAGTTGAAATTATGGATGAGGGCAAAAGGAACCTTTTTCGGTTTGCTGCACGTCAGGCACGTGTGAAACTAAAGGTTAAGTCCTCTGAAGAAATGGCTGCTTTATCAGAATCTGATGAAGTTATCGAAGTTTTTAGTGTGGAGGAAGAAGTCACAGATTTCTCCTTGCCACTTGCCGCTGAAGAAGAAGAAAACCTCGACGATTCCGACCAGGAGTTGGATTACAACAAGGTCAAGGTCCGGGTTCAGGAGATCGTCAAAAAATTGCTTGAGTTGATGAAAACTTATGCAATCGCAACAGTCGAATTGAACGAATCTGAAGATGATGACCGGCAGTTTGTCAGCGTCGAAATTGAAGGTGATGACCTGAGCTTCCTGATTGGTCGCCATGCTGAAACATTAAATGCGATTCAATACATGATCAGTCTGATGGTCAGCCATGAATTCAATCACTGGATCCCGATCCAGGTTGACATTCAGAATTACCGTTCAAGACGCGAAAAAGAACTTCAGAAACTTGCCCGCAGGATGGCAGATCAGGTTGTTGCTACTGGCAGAAAACAGACATTGGAACCCATGCCAGCCAACGAACGCCGCATTATCCACATTGAACTACGCAAGCGTGATGACGTTTTTACCGAGTCAGTTGGCGAGGATCCATACCGCAAGGTGTATATCCACCCGGCAGACTAAAAAAGGATCAATGCTATGAGAGCAGTCGACATCATTATCAAAAAAAGAGATAAGCAAGAACTCTCCAAGGAAGAGATCTATTATCTTGTGGAAAATTTCACCACAGGTGAAGTTCCTGATTACCAGATGTCATCCTGGGCTATGGCGGTGCTCCTGAATGGAATGAGCCACCAGGAAATTACTCATTTGACCATGGCAATGGCTGCCTCTGGTGACCAACTGGACCTAAGTGAGTTTGGCGGGTCGGTAGTTGATAAGCATTCGACCGGTGGTGTTGGTGATAAGACAACTCTCGTGGTTGCACCGATCGTGGCTGCATGTGGATTGCCGGTTGGAAAGATGTCTGGCAGAGGTCTTGGCTTTAGCGGGGGAACAATTGATAAGCTTGAATCGATTCCAGGTTTCAAATCGGACCTGAGCACAGAAGAATTTATCACCCAGTTGCGAGAGCACGGTATTGTCCTGACTGGACAAAGCCTCGATTTAGCCCCAGCTGACGGTAAACTCTACGCCCTCAGGGATGTGACTGGAACCGTTCAGTCGATCCCTTTGATTGCATCTTCTGTTATGAGCAAGAAGATCGCCTCGGGTGCAGACGCCATCGCATTGGATGTCAAAGTCGGGCGCGGCGCATTTATGAAAAACCTTCAGGAAGCCAATGAGTTGGCTGAAGTTATGGTTGCAATCGGCAAATTAAGTGGTCGCAGAGTGATCGCTGTGCTTTCACAAATGGATCAACCCCTCGGTGTGGCTGTTGGCAACGCACTTGAAATGAAAGAAGCCATTGAAATGCTGAACGGCAGCGGACCGGAAGATTTCCATGTTCACTGTATTGACCTCTCTGCTTATATGTTGATTTTGGGCAAAAAAGTTGCAGATCTCGAAACCGGACGCAAGATGGCACAGGAAGCACTTGACAATGGCAGTGCTTTGGAGAAGTTCAAAGAATTGATCCAAACCCAACACGGGGACGTGAGCGTGATTGACCATCCCGAATTAATGCCTGCAGCAAACCTGGTTATCCCGATTATCGCGGATTCTACAGGCTGGGTCAAAGTAGTGGATGCTCAGGATGTCGGTGAAAGTTCAGTCGAGATCGGGGCAGGGCGCCAGAAAAAAGGTGACATCATCGACCAGGCTGTTGGAATCATGGTCAGAGTAAAAGTCGGCGATTGGGTTGAGGCTGGACAGACGCTTTTCGATGTCCATGTCAATGATCGCAAAGCTTTCGAAACTGTGTTTCAAAAATTGAAAACATCAGTAGAGATATCAAATGAACCGGTTGAACCACCGCCTTATTTTTGGGGCGTTATTGGATTGTAGAAATGAAAACCCGGTTTACCGGGTTTTTTATTGATAGAAAATAGGACAACAATGGAAATTGAACGTAAAGACATCCGCAATATCGCCATCATCGCACATGTTGATCATGGCAAAACCACATTGATCGACTCGATGCTCAGACAAGCCAAAGTATTCAGGCTGAATCAAAAAATCGTTGAGCGCGTGATGGATTCCAACGACCTCGAAAGAGAGCGTGGAATCACAATTTTGGCAAAAAACGCCTCTATTAGCCTTCCGGACCCTGTGACGGGGGAACTGGTTAAACTTAACATTGTCGACACCCCCGGACACGCCGATTTCGGTGGCGAGGTTGAACGCATTATGAACATGGTCGATGGTGTTCTGCTGCTGGTGGATGCGGCTGAAGGTCCGAAACCACAAACCAGGTTTGTCCTGAAGCAGGCCATTGCCAAAAACCTGAAGACGATCGTCGTGATCAATAAATTGGACCGAAAAGATATCGATATAGAGCAAACCATCAACAATACCTTTGATCTATTTGTTGAGTTGGGTGCCAACAGCAAGATTTTGGATTTTCCGATCATCTATGCTGAAGGGATAACAGGGCGGTCAGGTAGACAACCTGAGTTGGAAGAAACCTTGCTGCCACTCTTCGAGACCATTTTGAATGAAATCCCCGGACCAACAGTCGATGCGCACAATGAGTTCCAAATGTTAGTCACCAATTTGGGTTATGACGAGTACAGCGGAGTGACCGCCACAGGACGCATTTATGCCGGAACTGTCAAAACGAACAGTCCGTTATTGCGAATGAAGGCAGATGGTACCCAGGAACGTATCCAGGCAAAATACATCTATTCCTATCAAGGTCTGGAGATGAAGCTTATCGACGAAGCCGAAGCTGGCGATATTGTCACAATTGCAGGTTTAAAAGATATCCAGATCGGTGATACATTATGTGCTCCAGAGAATCCTGTAGCTCTTCCAAGAATTGAAGTCCAGCTACCAACTGTCAGGATGACCTTTGGTGTGAACACCTCACCGTTGACAGGCAGAGAGGGCAAATGGAGCACCTCACGCAAGATCATGGAACGCCTGAATGATGAGCTGAGAAAAAATATCTCGTTGAGGGTGGAACAAACCGACCAAAAAGATGTCTTCATGGTTTCAGGCAGGGGTGAGCTTCACCTGGGCATCCTGATCGAGACTATGCGCCGGGAAGGCTATGAATTCCAGGTCAGTCGACCGGAAGCAATCGTGATTGAAAATGAATTGGGTGAAAAGTTTGAACCTTTTGAAGAGGTGCACATCGAAGTTGACCCCAATTATGTCGGTGCTGTGGTCGAAATGTTGGGTCAGCGACGTGGGCAAATGGACGATATGCGCAACAACCCTGACGGTACCACTCATCTCACTTTTACCATCCCAACCCGCGGGTTGTTGGGTTTTCGCTATCGCTTCCTTAACGCGACGCACGGTAAGGGTATATTGAACAGCTTTTATATCGGCGAACGACCACTGGAAGGTACCGTGGTGAATCGGAATAGTAGTTCGATCACCGCTATTGAAGATGGGATCGCTACAACCTTTGGTTTGAAAAACGCGGAACAACGCGGAATCTTGTTTATCAGCCCCGGTGAAGAAGTGTATGAGGGCATGATTGTCGGTGAAACAGCCAGAGCACAGGATTTGGCGATCAATGTCACCAAGAAAAAGCATCTGACCAATATGCGTCAATCCATTCGTGATCTGGATGAACGCTTGGATCCACCCAGGCAAATGAGCCTGGATGAAATGATCGAATACCTGGGACCAGACGATTTGCTGGAAGTCACACCACAAAACCTTCGCATGCGGAAAAGAATATTGAACACACATGACAGGTTGCGTTTTGACAAGACGGGGAACTTATAATTTGAAATAGCGCAACATTGCGCATAGTATATTATTGTGCTATAGAAGGACATAATCGTAACTAGGCTGGTAAATGGGCGATTATTCAAAAATTGTAAAAGCCGGGTTGATAGATGCAACCCGGCTTATTACGTAATAATTATTCGTTATCCTGAGCGTCAGCGAAGGATTTTGCCAGGGAAAGACTGTGCGATGTTGGCAGTCAAACCGGAGCCACTGGGTTCTATTGAAAAAAGGTCGCCGGCGTAGGGCTGGCAGAGGCGTTCGGATGAAGTCAAACCTTCCGAAGCAGATGTGATAAAAAGGGTTGCTAAATCTTTTCCTCCAAAGGCGAGCGAGGTTGGTCGTTGGACTGGCAATTTCACTTCGGTTAGTACCTGACCAGCAGGGTTTAGCTGAAGAACTTGCCAGCCGTCCCAGATAGCTGTCCAGATATTACCGTCACTATCAATCGTCAACCCGTCGGGTGTGCCTTTTTCGGGTTTGAAAATCGGTGTCCGATTTGACAACTTTGCTGATTCAAGGTCGATATCATAGCGATAAATGACCTTGTCACCCGAATCGGTGTGGTAAAAGACTCCACCATTTACTGCCCAATCCAGACCATTACTGATCCAAAGATCACTGATTTTGACCTCCAGGCAGTTATCCTGGAGCATCCATAGTTTGGAACTTCCTTTGGGTCCTTTACTGCCGATCCAAAACCGTCCTAAAGGGTCCACTTTGCCATCGTTATATAGGTTTTGCGGGTTTGAATGCTTAACCGTCAAGAACTCCTCTTGACAGGCACTTTCAGGATCCCATAAACTTAGTCCTGACTCAGTCGCAAGAATAAAACCACCTTCTGAATGCATCACAATGCAGCCGACTTTTTCTCCAACTGACCAGGTTTCAGTTTTCTCACTTGAAGGTTGGTATGAATGGATGAGTCCATTATCGATATCAAGCCAGAAGAGGGTCTTTCGACGGTGATCCCACAATGGCGATTCACCCAATGTATCCTGGAAAGAAAGTGATGGTTTGCTGATTTCGATTGTTTTCATTTTTGTGCCTACATCCATGGTTAGTTTGATAAGTTTACCCGGTGATGCTAAAATCAGTCGAAGACCAGGAGTGCTATGATCCAAAAAACCAGCAATAATTCCAATAGTTACTTTGTCCCGGGCTTTCTGAAGTTGAGAAAGCATCAATATTTGGTCAGTTTTTCTCTGATGGTTGTCTTTTCAGTGTTTGCGCTATTATTTAGTTTCAATTCGCCTCCTATTTACGAAGCAGAGTCAATACTAATCACAAATCTCGAATTAGTTGAAGACACTAACGTCACTGAAATAATGGTGGATTCACAATTAGAGTTGATTAGACAACTGATTTACCACCCAGACATAACGGATGAAGTGCTCAGATTTGAGTATGAGGCAGATAACCAGATTACACTAGCTCAATTAATTAATAATAGCTTGATTGAGCGCAGATTAATGACCACGATCATCAAAGTCAGAAATGCAAACCCAGAGGTCGCCTCCAGGATAGCCAGCAACTGGGTGAAAATTGCTTATGACCGTCTGTCTCAGGCTTACGCTCATGCTTTGTTAGTTTCAGAAGCTCAGTGGACGATTACGTCCATTGAGAATTGCCAAACAGATCCATTAGTTATCAAAAGCGATTTTTGCGTAAACCTAACTCCTGAAGAAGTAAACATCCTAACCGATGACGCTCATAAGGTGATCCTGGCTGAAGCTCCTCAGGCATTGGGTCTGACTAAAGATTTGCAGATCAGCCAATACCAACCAGCCTCTGTGCCTGATAAACCAATTCAGGGAGCAAGGGGCAATTTGATGCTGGCAGGAGCCTTGATCGGGTTGGTTCTCTCAATAATTGTTTTTGAATTTCCTGATTTTAAGGACCAGGTATAAATTGAATGATCCTCACTGAGCGATTAAAAAATTTCTTATGGAAAACGCTGCTTGTAGTATTACCTGTGAGCAGTTTTGCACCGCTTTCCAGGATTTTTGGCGGAACCAGCGTAGCACCTCTTGCTTTTTTACCAATGATATTAATCCTTATTTTTTGGTGGCTTCCAGCCTTTCTTAAAAATGGATACAAACTACCCTACCAAGTTAAGCCATTATTAATTTTTTTCCTTTTCGGCATTATTTCTACTCTTATTGCCAATTTCCATTCTGTTCCGACCTTCAGGGATATCCACTGGCTGCGAAATAGTGCTGAAGTACTGGTAACGTTCTCTATGGGAGTGGGCTTCTATTTGGTAACGATTTACTTGGTATCAAACACTGAAAAATTGCGAATGACATTGTTTTGGATCAGCGTTGGTGGAATAATCCTTATCGCATATTCATGGCTTCAATATGGAACCTGGCTTGTTTTTCAAAACTTCCCTGAATGGATGTATAGAGTTCAAGCCATCATATCTGTGAATGGAGTTTTATTTGAAAATCGCGCTTCTGGGCTTGCTTACGAGCCTTCCTGGTTAGCTCACGAACTGAACATGGTCTACATCCCAATCTGGTTTGGATTGAGCATAAGTGGTCAAAGCATTTTCAATAAGAAACTTTTAAACAAAATTCAATATGAAAAGGCCCTTTTTATTTTGGCTGTCATTACCCTTTTCATCAGTTTCTCTCGAATTGGTTGGATAACAATGATTATTCTAGCAACCTATGTTGTCTTCAAGATTACGAATAATTGGATCAAGGTTTTTTCTAATAGACAAAAAGAGATCAATGTTCGGGTCAGTGTTCTTAAGCAACGTCTGTTTTACCTGGGTTTCTGGATTGTGTTGATTTTTGGTTTTGTTGTTGTCACATTGTTGGCTGGATTACTCATGACGAAAATTGAACCTAGGATGGCTAAACTTTTTGATCTACAGCGCTTCATTGATTTCGGTTTTATGAGCTGGGCTGCACAATTAGGTTTTGCCGAACGGATCATTTTTTGGCTGGCTGCCTATAATGTCTTCCAAATATATCCCCTCTTAGGGGCGGGTTTCGGAATCCCGGGTTACTATTTTCCGTTGACTGCACCTGCTTTTGGTACGCGGTTGCCTGAGATCAACAAAGTCGTACTCACACAGAACTTTATACCCAATGCCAAGAACCTGTGGGTCAGATTGCTTTCCGAAACCGGCATCATTGGTTTTGCCTTATTCGTTTCCTGGGTTTTGATCCATTGGCGAAATGCAAACGAACTCGACAGAGGAGCAAGCAATGGTCTCCTCAAGGCAATGGGGTTGGTGGGAAAACTGATCGTTTTAGCAATGATCGTTGAAGGTTTTAGCCTGGATACCTTTGGCTTACCTTACTATTGGGTTGGTCTGGGGCTGATTACCGCGAGCTGGTTGATCCGGGATCAGGAATCAGCTAAAACTGGTGCGAACATCGAAGTCACCAACGACATCAAAGCCTGAGCATACTCATTCTCAACCGGCAACAATTGGTTGAGACTGGTCTGGGCTTCGATGTAGTATACCCGGGCAAGGTTGATCGTATCCTCCCGGATTGCAGCTCGTTCGAGGAACGCTTTCATCTCAAGCATTAAGCTGCTATCTGGCTGGTTTTCTTGTTTCCAAAGCTGTTGAAAAACCGTTGAGTTTGTGAGCCCGGTCATGGCAGGAAAAGTCTTTTTCCGTGTCAAGAGGTCGGTACTGACCGATTTACCAGTTTTCTTTGAAGCTCCCCAGATACCCAGGTAATCATCCTGGATCTGAAACCCAAGCCCAAGATCACAGCCAATTTGTTTGAGTTTCTCTGCAAACTCAGGGTCGCAATCCCTTAGTTTTGCTCCGATGGCAAAGGCAGCCGAGAACAACCGGGCTGTCTTGAGCCTGATCATGGCGAGATACTCTTCCACACTGATCTGATCCACATTTTCATATTGAATGTCCAGCTGTTGACCCTGAATAACTCCCAAACATGCCTGCTGGAACTCGTTCAGAGCATCTTTTTGCGTTTCCATCGAAAAAGCATTCGGCAGTGTGCTCATCAAATACTGGCTGAGTTCAGAAAGGTAGTCGCCGATATTGATGGCAAGCGGAACGCCTACCTTGGTCCACAATGCCGGGTGACCATGGCGGGTTTCTCCCTGGTCCTGAATGTCATCGTGAATAAGCGTGAAATTGTGAAAAATTTCCAGCCCACTGGCTGCCTGAAACGCATCCTCCGGTTTGCCCCCTAAGGCCGCGTAGGTGAGGATAAGGAAGAGTGGTCGCAAGCGTTTCCCAGGCACGCTTGCCGAACCTTCCCAACCAAAATGGTAAGCGACAGAATCCCGTAAACCCAGGATATCAGAGGGACATTGATCCAAAACAGTGGCTCTGAAGTATTCTTCAAAACGTTTCCTTGTGTCATATATCAAATTAGTTGTCATCGTCCCTCTCCTTTTCAAGTCTGGATCGTAATGAGGTCAGGTCAGCTGAACCACTAAGAAACATGGCAACTTTCAGTTCGAGAATGATAAGGTCGATCGTTTCTTTCAAGTTTTCATAGCCAGAGTTGGCTGCAATGATGAATTTCCGAGCGAAGCCAGCCAGGTTTGCCCCCAAGGCAATCGATTTTGCAACGTCTAACCCATTTCGCAGCCCACCAGAAGAGATCTTAAGAATTTCATCAGGGAGGTTTTTCAACCCGTGGAGTGCCTCCACAGTTGGAATTCCCCAGTCGATGTAAGTCTGGCAAAGCGCTTTTCGAATTGGGTCGGTCTGACGGTACATTTCCACCGCTGCCCACGAGGTGCCGCCAGCGCCTGCTACGTCAATCCCCCGAATACCAGCCTCAACAAGCAAGTGGGCAGTCTTCGGGTCGATACCGCAACCGACTTCTTTGGCAATCACAGGAACTGTCAAATTCCTGGTTATTGTCTCAATTTTCCGCAGTAGCTGAGTGAAATCCCGGTTCCCTTCTGGCTGTAGGGCTTCCTGCAGGGCGTTCAGATGGATAAAGAGAGCGTCTGCTTCCAGCATATCAACCGCTCTCTGGCAATCGTCAATCCCAAGGCCCTCGTTGAGTTGGGCAACGCCAATGTTAGCAAACAGAAGTGCGTTAGGTGCTTCTTTGCGCGCAATAGCAAAAGTGTCTTCCAGACCATCATGAACAAGTGCAGCGCGTTGAGAACCGACCCCCATCGCAATATTGAATTCACTGGCTGCCTGCGCGAGGAGCTGGTTGAAGTGCTTGGTTTTGCCAGACCCTCCAGTCATTGATGAGATCAGAATGGGAGCGTCCAGTTTCTTTCCATAAACGATGGTAGAAAGATCAATTGAATCAAAATCGATTTCTGGAAGGGTTTTAACTTGAAGCCGGACCTGGTCAAACCCAGTCGGAACACCAGAAGTAACCTCTTTTTCAAGGCAAATTCGCAAATGTTCGTCTTTTCTTGCAGAAATATTCGTAACTTGCTCGTTCATTGTGTGTTTACTCTTTCATAATCAGAGACAGTCTTGATATAATCTTAACATCAAAAAGACTTGCGAGGAAAGACAATGGATAATACATTCGAAATTGTAAAAGAAGTAGTAAAAGACGTTTTGAAAATTGATGGTGATGACATCACCATGGACACACGCTTCATTGAAGATTTGAAAGCTGATTCGATGGATCAATTCTTTTTGATCGATGGATTCTGCGAAAAATTTGATATCAACATCACTGATGAAGCTGCCCGCAATATCCACACCGTTGGTGATGCTGTCCAGGCTATCGAAGCAGTGCTCAAGTAATCGTTCTTACTACAAAAAATGCTGCCTTTTTGGTAGCTTTTTTTAATTATTGCAGCTTTTCGTTCCAAGTGTTTTTGTCTGCTATCTCTTGATCATGGCAGGGATGTCGCTGAGCTTACTTGCCATGAGCACACCTGCGTCTTTCAATGCGCCGGTTTTCTTGCCAAGCGAATTCAGTGATAGGCTTCCGCTTCGAGAAAAAAATGGCCGCAAAATCGAGGTGGGCAAGTTCTCTCCGACAACATAAGCAATCACTGGCTTGGTCACGTTTTCCATGATGAATGTCGCCGCTCTGAGCTCACTATCGCCACCTGGTCCACCGATTAACACGATTTGGTCAGTATGAGGGTCCGCTTCAAATAGCTCCAGGCAAGTCAGGTAATCAATGCCAATAACCGGATCATCCCCTATGCCCACAGCAGTGCTTACACCAAGACCTTCTTGTTTGAGTGTATCCACAACTTCATAACACAGTGTACCTGAGCGTGAGATAACACCAATGTTACCTTGAAGGGCTATCCCATTCGGAAAAATTCCGGCGTATGCAATACCAGGAACCAACACACCTGGTGAATTAGGTCCCACTAAAATGGAATCGCTGTTCTTCAGTGCAGACTTAACGATCATCATATCCTGCAAAGGAATCGAGCCCGTAATGGAAATAATCGTCTTCACACCGCGATCAATCGCCTCAAGGATGGCGTCAGCAGTGGAATGGGGCGGAACAAAAATGAGACTCACATCCGCATTGGTGGCATCCACGCAATCGCTGACCGTATCGAATACTGGTAGGTGTAAATCATCGCACCAATCACCACCTTTTCCTGGAGAAGTACCACCCACGATCTGACTGCCGGCTTTCAGCATTTCAGAAGCATGAAAACGACCTCTGCGACCGGTAATCCCCTGGATCATGATGCGGGAATCTGCGCTTATCAGGATACTCATTGTTCTTCACCCCGCAACCAGCCAACCGCAGCGTTCACAAGTGCGTCGGTAGTGCCAAAAAAGGTCAGATTTTCGTTTTTATGTAACAAATCAAGACCGGAGTCGTCATTTGTGCCTTCAAGGCGGATAAAGATCGGTTTTTTAGGAAGACCGATGTTGAGAACCTGAAGGAAGCCATCAGCAGCTTCATCACAACGGGTCATTCCACCAAAAATATTGATGATGATCACTTTTACCCTGGGATTCAATAGCAGCATTTCCAGCGAGGACGCGATTGAAGTGCTTGTGGCGCCGCCATGAATATCGATCATAGCAGCCGGAATCATGTTGAGACCAATCAGTTGATCAATGGTTAAATATGCCAGACCCATTCCATTGACCATGCATCCAATCTCACCCGGAAAACTGTGATAATCGACGTCAAACTTCAACGCCTGGCGTTCGTCCCATCCAAAATAGGATGGATCAAACGAGTCGTATAAACTCTCCTGTCGGAAGAGCGACTGACTATCTACGTTGATTCGGGCATCCAGTGCAAAGAGCTGATTTAGTTGGGTTATTACCAATGAGTTGATTTCGACCAGCGTGGCATCGTATTGGCGATACACGTCGAAAGCCTTATGAGCAATCAGCTGGAGTTGTTTCCAAAGAGAGGGGTCAACGCCCAGCCGTGTCATCAATCCGCGAATCTGAAAGTCCTTCAAACCCGCATTAATATCTACAGGCTGATCGACGAAGCTGGCATTTTTGAACGACTCTGGCTCGAGGTAGGTAGCTCCACCGGCTTCTGAGAGCCGTAACAACGGAGTCCCAACATCCAGGTCAGAAATGACTGCAAAGTAATACTCTTTTGAAAAGGTAAGGGCTTTTTCTACCAGGATGAATTGAACCGGATGTTGGTTTAAAACCAGTTTGAATATTTGGTTGCTGATTTTTTCAATTTCATGCTCATTTTGGACGATTCGAACACCTCCAGCACGTCCGCGTCCAGGCTCAAGTGTCTGAGCTTTTAAGACCACAGGATAGCCAATTTCAGCCGCAATTCGTTTCACCTGTACGGCATTGGTTGCCAACGTGGAAGCAGGCAGGGGTATACCTGCGTTTCTGAGAATCGATTTCGCTTTGTATTCCGGCAGTTTCATGAATTGTTCTAACCCCATTATAACAAAACAAAAAGGCTGAGGTTGTATTCCTCAGCCTTTCTTGCTTTTATTTTCTAACTATCCGTTGAGATATTCCTGCAGAGCTTCTTTTGTCAGGCGGAAGGCACTGCCAATCTTGCGGGCTTTAAGTTCGCCTGCATTGATCGCTGCCAAAACATCTTCTTCGGAGACCTTCAAAAACCCGGCTGCTTCAGAGGGGGTCATGACGTCAGGCATGGCTGGTGAAGCGGCGGAGGTTGTTGGTTGGGTCTGAGACTGCTGGTTTTGAGCCATACCAGCCAGAGAGCCTGACAGAACATTACCAATGCCCATACCTGCACCGATACCGGCGGTCAAGCCAGCACCACCAGAGGGGTTTTGAGCAGCATCGCGCATGGCATCGGCAGCCTGGAGTTGGGTGTAGGTCTGCATATCCAGCATACCCATGTCGCGCAATTCCTTGGCTGATTTATCTGAAGGTTTCAGGTTGCCAATATAGAACGATTTCAGGAGCAAACCAATACCGAGGAAATCATCCTGAGATTTTGCACGAACTGCTGCGCCTAATTCATCAGTCAAGCCAATCAGGTCGAGAACGTTTTTCTCAGAGGTGGTTTCACCCAGAACGTCCTGAAGGCGAGAGAGCAACATGGTACGCAATCGGTTTTCGATATCGGCAGTTCGGAAACCACCCAGTTGACCAACAATTTGGGTGACGAATTGCTGAGGATCATTAACCTGGAAACTGTAGGTGCCGAAGCCCTGCAGCAAGGCAATCCCTAAGCCCACACCGGTATTGCGAACGATAATCGGTTGTGGGGTTCCCCATTTGCGATCCGAGAACTCTCGCATGGAGACATAGTAAACCTCTGCGGTAAAGGGGGTACGATCGCCGAAGAGCTTACCGAGCAAACCAGTTAACAAAGGAACGTTGGCGGTAGTGATGGTGTGACGTCCTGGACCTAAAACGTCCAGAGCGCGACCGTCACGGAAAAATACCGCAGCTTGGGATTCCCGAACAATCACCTGGGAGCCCAGGCGCAGGTCAGCAACACCAGTTTCTGGAAAACGGTGGACGATCTCATCGACCATCTCACTGGGGTATTCAACGACATCAAAAATTCTAGCCATATTAATCCTCCTCTAAGATCAATAACTAAAGTGCGATACCCTTGAGAGCATCAGAGCGTTTGTTGAAAGCATCAATCGCTTCCTGTGAGACAGCCGTAAGATGGCGTAGAGACGCAGGGAGACCATCCGTGCCAATAGAAGCGGAAACATTGTCGATAGCGCTGCCGATAACATCAGCATGCTCAAGCAATGTCAGATCATATTGGTAAATATTTGCCAGTTCTTCTTCGCGGATCTTAATCGCATCGAAAATACCTGCATAACCATAAGAAGCAGTTTTAATCCGGTCGATAAATTGACGGACTTTGATGGCAGCGTTTTCGAGATCATCGATATAAGCCAAACCACCGGTTGAAATGAGATCACGCTGTAAGGAAGAGATTCTCTGATATTGAGCCTCGTACTCCTTGGCAACAGTCTCGCGCAAAATTTTGTCAGACATACGGCGATCGCCGCGTTCGACATAGCCTTTGAAGCCCGGAATTTTCCCAATCAATTTCTTGATAGGATCCTGGTCTCCACTTACGATATTAAAAATATCAGTCATTTTTCTCCTTTTCTAATCAGGCTTTCTAAAATCGTATCATCAGCAAGATGTTCTGACAGTAGAAAATATAAGGTTTTGCTACTTACAACTCTTAATTATAATAGATATACTACTACTCGTTGAAGGAGCTTGCATGAAAAACGGTCCATTCAGAAATTTGGGACCATTCGAATACTTTTTGATCGTCATCCTTGTGTTGATGATATTGTTTACAGTTTTCACTGTATTCTGGCCTGCCATCCAACTTTTTTACCAGAGCACGCTCCAATAACATGGCTTTAGGACAATTAAAGAGATTTTCACAAAACATTTCTCGCACAGCATTAGATTGGCTGTTTCCTCCAACTTGCCTGGGATGTGGTGAGGAAGGCGTTTTTATCTGTCCTGAATGTTTCAGTAAGATCAAACTGGTACCCAGGGATGTGTGCAATTATTGTGGAGCATTCACCAGCAAAAAGGGAAAATGCCCGAATTGCGAAAACAAAAATCTACCTTATACAGGTTTCAGGGCATTCGCTTACTATGATGGGGTGGTGCGAAAAGCCATTCATCACCTGAAGTATCAGAACGATCTAACCATCGGACGTTATATGGCTGGTTGGTTACAACTGGTTTACCAGCGCACCGGTTGGGAGGTCGACCTGATTGTGCCGATTCCTATTGGAGAGCAAAAACGATTGGAACGCGGCTACAACCAGGCTGAACGATTGGCTAAACCTCTCTCTGAGTTGCTCGAGATCACTTTTACCGCTGATGCTCTTATCAGGATAAATGAAATCTCATCGCAAGTGGGTTTGAACCACGAGCAACGCCAGAAGAACGTCAGGCAAGCTTTCGTAGCAAAAGCCCAGGAGGTAAAGAGCAAAAGAGTGTTGTTAGTTGATGATGTGTTTACAAGCGGTGCCACCATGGAAGCTGCCGCCAGCGAGTTGATTGCTGCTGGTGCGAGCAAGGTTTTTTGCCTGACGGTGGCAAAAGTAAATCATTTGCTTGACTGAATTGATTTTTCGATAATGAATAATGTATAATTCGTTAAAATCCCAGGAGGTTAACTATGGCAGTTGAAATTGGCATTTACACTAAAGACCTGGAACTCACAGATCGAATCCAAGATTATGCGACAAAGAAAGTAGGTAAATTAGAGCGTTTTCTAAGCGACATCGGGGAATGCCGGGTAGATTTGAGCTATGCAAAAACGGCACGGAATGCTTCCGACCGTTATATCGCTCAAATTACCATTCGAGGCAAGGGTTTCATACTTCGCTCGGAAGAGAGATCAGACAACATGTTTGCCGCAATCGACGCAACAGTTGACAAGATGACCCGCCAGATTGATCGATTTAAGGGAAAGCATTGGCGCAAACGTGTTGGTGAACCTGAGGTCGAGACTACTCCGGTTGTCGAGGAAATCGAAGAAGAAGTTGTGCCTTTGATCGCCCGGCGCAAGACTTTCAATCTCGAACCAATGCATGAGGAAGAGGCACTCGAGCAACTCATTTTGCTGGGGCACGATGAATTTTTCGTTTTCTTCAACATTGAGAATGAACGTGTAAACGTACTTTACCGACGACGTGATGGCAGTTACGGTTTGATCGACCCAGTCATCAAGTAACCCTGAACTAAACTTATGAAAGCAGCCCATATCACTGGGCTGCTTTTTAATTTACAATTAGCCTAAGCGAGGCAAAATGAACACACCAGAAGAAAATTCGTCTGAAATGGAATACAAGGCTATCGACAAGAAAAAAATTGTTGAGGCAGTATCAAAAATGTTAATAGCAATCGGTGAAGACCCACAACGTGAAGGGCTGGTACGTACACCACATCGCGTTGCAAACGCTTATGGTGAGATCCTGGAAGGGTACACCATGGACCCGGTTAAGTTGATTAATGGAGCACTCTTTACCGTGGACTACGATGAGATGGTCGTGGTAAAGGATATCGAATTCTTCAGCCTGTGTGAACACCACTTGCTACCATTTTTTGGCAAGGCGCATGTTGCTTATCTTCCGCGCAATAAAGTACTCGGATTATCGAAGATACCCCGGATTGTTGACATGTTTGCGCATAGATTACAGGTGCAAGAACGCATGACCCAACAAATTGCCCATTTCATCCAGGATACGATCAACCCTCTTGGTGTGGGTGTTGTGATTGAAGCTCAGCATCTTTGCATGATGATGCGCGGCATCAAAAAAGAGCAAGCCTCCATGACGACTTCGGCTATGCTGGGTGGTTTCAGAACACGCCTCGAGACCCGGATGGAATTTTTGAACATGATTCATTGATTTATAAAAATTGAGTTTACTTGTTTACTATTAATTTGACCATCTCTTTTAGATAGTGGTCGCGCTGACGAGTGGCGGAACAGGAGCGGTTACCAACCCCTCCGTACAATTAGTGAAATGCTTTTTATTCCAGCTACGCAGGGATGAAGCAAGTTCCATCCGCCGAATTAAATGCTTCGTTGTCTGTGGATCTGAATGCCAACTCTGGAAGTTTTACTGACGAAATTGGCTTTTTCAATTTTTATTTTGACTGCATCAGCAGGAGTCTCTTCAAACAACTCATTCACTAAGTGCGCCGCAAGGGCTTCCAGGGTGTAAAAGTTACTTTCCTTTATGCCTTTACGTACCAGTTTTGCCACATAAGAATAGCTGATCGTATCCTCGATCAAATCGCTCTCTCCGGCTTTGTTCAGGGGATATTTGAGCTCAATATCCAACAGTAATTCCTGGGGAAACTCTCTTTCGAGGTCATTAACACCCACGATGCCAGTAGCCACAAGACCAGTAATCAATATCTTATCCATTGCGACCTACTTTCATACAATGTTTTCACCGCCATCGATCTTGATGATCGAGCCGGTCATGAAATCCTGACGAAGGATGTGAAGTACATTTTCAGCAATGATTTCTGGGGAACCAATCCGGTTGAGAGGTATTTTTCTCTCAGCCACCTGGTCCATATCAACATGCTCATAGCCTGCCAGAGGCAGCATGATACCAGGCGCGACTGCATTAACTGTAATTCTGGGAGCTAACTCGAGCGCGAACATACGGGTCAACTCATATAGTGATTTTTTCGTCAGTCTGTAGGCAAAATGATCGCTTGCCGTGCGAAATATTCCGGCGTCGCACACATTGACAATTTTCCCGTTCTTTTCAGTGGGTAGCTGCCTCACGAATGCTTTGATCAGCCACCAGGGGGCAAACAGATTCACGTTGAATGAGGTTTGCAGTATATCGAGGTCGGTTTTCAAGCCATTGCCTCTTTTGTAATTCCCAGCATTATTGATCAGAATATCAACCGGACCCAGTTGGTTGTTCACATCAGCCATTAGCTGGTCGAGATTTGAAAATTCGGTAAGGTCAAACTTGAAAATCTCAGCCTTGACACCAAGATCTACTGCTAATTGTTTCACCTCAACAGCCTCATCTTTTGAACTGTTGAAATGAATTGCCACGTTGCAGCCTTCTTGGGCGAGCGCGAGGACAATTGCCCGACCCAGCCTGATGCCTCCGCCTGTGACTAATGCTGTCTTTCCTCTTAATTCCATGCTCATTCCTTTATCGTCAGCTTATGCAACCTGGAATCATTGTGGTTGATGGTAAAATTTTATCATCGAAAAATCGTGTATATTGACCGCGCAAAGGGTCATTTTCAGCCTATAGAACTTATCGGTAATTTCCGGAAAGATGGAGCGCTATGAACAATTCAAAGTTAGTAAAGGAACTTGGTCAGTCGATCTGGTACGACAACATCGAACGTAAGATGTTGCGGGATGGCAGCATGAAAAAGATGATGGAAGAAGGCCAAATTTATGGGGTTACTTCCAATCCGAGCATTTTTGAAGCCGCCTTGAAAAACAGCACTGCCTATGATGATGTGCTTCGTTCACTTGCCTGGTCCGGCATGAACAGCGATCAGATTTATTCCGAGCTGGTAAAAGAAGATATCCAGCAAGCGGCGGATTTGTTCCTGCCTCTCTATGAAGCCAACGATGGACAGGATGGTTTGGTGAGCGTCGAGATCAGCCCTCTTTATGCCTACGATGCAAAGAAATCTATCGAGGAAGGACACACACTCTGGTCGCAGATCGGTCGAAATAACATCATGATCAAAGTTCCTGCCACTGTTGAAGGGTTGGAAGTGATCACCGAGCTGATTTCCTCGGGCATCAACGTCAATGCTACCTTGATTTTCTCAGTCGAACGCTACCAGCAGGTCGTTGAGGCGTACATGAGTGGGTTGGAAAGGCGAGTTGCGGACAATCAGCCGATCGATTCGATCGCAAGCGTGGCTTCTTTCTTCGTTTCCCGCATAGATACCGCCGTTGACCAACTTCTGGATGCCGTGATCGCTTCGCCAAGTAAACTAGCCCATGAAGCTGCTAACACTAAAGGAAAGATTGCCGTGGCTAATGCCAAAATTGCCTACCAGGCTTACCTTGAGAAGTTTTCAAGCGAACGCTTCCTGACTTTACAAAAACATGGCGCCAAACCACAAAAACCATTATGGGCATCAACTGGCACGAAAGACCCCGAATATTCTGACACACTTTATGTTGACAACCTGATCGCCTCTGGCAGTGTCAATACCATTCCGCCGAAAACGCTGGCAGCTTTCCTTGACCACGGTCAGCCAAGCCTGTCTATCGAAGAAAATCTCGAACAAGCCCGGAGCGATATGCAGCTTTTGGAGGAACTTGAGATCGATTTTATAGCGGTCACCAGGCAATTGGAAGACGAAGGCGTGGAAAAATTCAAGCAAGCCCATCTGGCACTGCTCGAGATCGTTGAGGGCAAACGAACTCACTTCGTCCATGGTTTGAATGGATTGGCAAGCCAGCTACAGAGCGCCCTCAAACACGCGATCTCAGAAAAAGCAGTTAGTCGTATGTACGCGCACGATCCTCGTTATTGGACCAACGATGAGAGCGGTTTTGAAGAGATACGCAACCGCTTAGGTTGGCTGGGATTACCCTCTCAACAGCTTACGTTGATCCCGGAATTAGAAGCTTTTCGCGATGAATTGTTAGCTAAAGGTTTTACTAATGCTTTTGTTTTGGGTATGGGCGGCTCATCACTGGCACCTGAAGTGATCAGTCAGGCAATTGCCACTACGCTTGAACCTGGCAAAGGGCTTAAACTTCAAATAATCGACACTACCAACCCAGAGGAGATTGCCTTCCGTTGTGAAGGCATCGATTTAACCAAAACGCTTTATGTCGTATCAAGCAAGAGCGGAGGCACCAGCGAAACCCTCTCAGCCATGAAGTATTTCTGGGCTGAGTTGGAAAAACTCGGTGTGCAGAATCCTGGTGATAATTTTATCGCTATCACTGACCCCGACACCTCTCTCCAACACCTGGCTGAGTCCAAGAATTTCCGAAAAGTATTCAATGCCAGACCGGATGTGGGTGGTCGATATTCTGTTTTCACTCACTTTGGGTTGGTTCCAGCGGCTGTAATGGGAGTTGACCTGCACCAATTCTTAGGTGAAGCAATTGAAGCGGAGAAACAGGGACTGGAAACTATCGCCTATCCTGCGAATGCCAATCTCTTGTTAGGTCTGCTGATTGGTGAAGCAGCGAAAGCTGGAAAAGACAAACTGACCTTTATCGCGGAAAGTTATTCAGCCCATTTAGTACCATGGCTGGAGCAATTAATTGCTGAGAGCAGCGGTAAAGAAGGAAAAGGTGTATTGCCGATCGAAGGTGAAGCAACCCTTGAAACGCTCGAATATCCTTCTGACCGTATTTTTGTCTACCTTAGCGTAAATGGCGAGAAGCGTGACCTTGCCGTAACACTCACGGATAAAGGTTTTCCGGTGGTTGAGATTACCATCCAGGATCCGTATCAACTGGCGAAGGAATTTTACCGATGGGAATATGCCACAGCCGTTGCTTGTGCTGTGTTGAAAGTTAACGCTTTCGATCAGCCCAACGTTCAGCTCAGCAAGACCATCACCAAAGACGTCATCAAGCAATACCAGGAAAAAGGACGTTTGGAAGACGGAATGCCAGTTTGGGAAAACGATGAAATAGCGGTTTATGGCGATTCTCTCCCTGGATTTGAGGAGGTCGATAACCTCAGTGAAGTTCTGAACCTCTATGGTCAGACAGTTGGAGAAAATGGATACATCGCCCTCAATGCCTTTGTGGCTCGCCTTGCTAAAAATGAAAATTTGTTACAGGGTTTGCGAACAATGCTGCTTAATCGATTCAATAAGGCAACCACACTTGGGTTTGGTCCGCGGTTCTTGCATTCCACCGGGCAACTGCATAAAGGTGGGCCAGATGGCGGTCTGTTTATCACCTTTACCAAGGACAGTCCTGTCGACTTTGACATTCCGGGAGAAGGGATGAGTTTTGCCACCTTACAGCGCGCTCAAGCCCTGGGAGACATCGAAGCATTGCGGCAAAAAGGGAAAAGAGTGATTCGAGTCCATCTAAAATAGATTGGATATTGTTATGAAAATTTTGGGCATCGACCATGGAAACGCAAGGATCGGGGTGGCAATTAGCGACCCAACGGGTTTGTTGGCGCGCCCTTTACGGATCGTGAAACACACTTCGCGATCGGAAGATGCCGTGGTCATTGCCAAATTAGCCCAGGATGAGGGCTGCCAGGTGATCGTGGTAGGGTTGCCCCTGGATGCCGATGGCAGCATGGGGCCACGGGCAAGGTCAGTAAACCGCTTCATTGAGGAGCTTCGGAGTAAAACGGATCTGATAGTCACAGCCTGGGATGAATCCCACTCCACACAACAAGCCTTGCAGGCATCCATCTCACGGGGCGATGGCAAGAAGAAACGCCGGGAGGCGATGGATGACCAGGCAGCGGCTGTCATTCTCCAGGATTTCCTCGACAATCACGGCTTGCAGCTTGACGATAAGGTGAAGCCGTGACCCGTAAACGCAGACAGGTGCCAATTTTGCTGTTAATCTTTTTCCTGATTGCGATTGGGCTGGTTCTGTTCATGATGTCCGCTGTATACACCAATGGGCAGGTCCTGGGAGCACCGGGCAGCAACGTCAGTACACTCAACAATCTGCGCTATTCCATCCGTCTCTTCAGAAACCTGGATTTACTGCAGCAAAAAGTGGAATTTTCTGATCAACCAGAACGAAAATTCGTGATATCCAATTCGGACAGTGCTCTGGATGTTTGTTACAAGCTCGAATCGGAGCAGTTTGTGTTTTCAGGGGTTGGAACCTGTGATATTTTGACCTACAAAGGAACTGACCGCACACTTAGCCCAGGAACTTACACACTACCAAGTGGATTGAACGCCATCCAGGTTGCTTCCTTTATTGCCGATGGAACGAATCGGGATCTCCAGTTCACCATTTTTGCCGGATGGCGGCTGGAGGAAGTTGCAGCCGTTCTCGACCAGTTGGGTCTCGGGTTTGCGGGGGAAGAGTTCCTGAATTTCGCATACAATCCAACGGCTGAGATTGCACAGATACTCAACCTGCCTGCACAAAGATCACTGGAAGGTTATATGCATCCGGGTTTCTACAGCCTGAAACCGACAATCTCGCTGGAAGAATTCATTCGGCAGTCTATCAGCCGTACAAAAGCAGTAATCGATGAAGCTAATAAACTTCTCAATGCCCAAAGTTCCACTTTGTCGACCGATCAGTTGATCATCCTGGCTTCAATCATCCAGCGAGAAACACTGGAGAGCTCCGAAATGTCCACCATTGCTTCGGTATTCTTCAATAGGTTAGCGATTGATATGCGACTGGAGACAGATCCGACTGTACAATATGCACTAGAGTTCGATCCGATTATGCAAACCTGGTGGAAATCACCGCTGACATTTGATGATTTAGCGGTGCAATCCGACTATAATACCTACCAGGTGAATGGATTGCCTCCCGGGGCAATTTCCAATCCGGGTAGAGAAGCGATCCTGGCTGCCTTTGCCCCTGAGCAAACCGGCTATTATTTCTTCCGAGCTAAATGTGACGGGAGTTTTACACATAATTTTGCAGTAACTTACGAAGAACACCTTGCAAACGGGTGTGAATGAAGGAGGATTCATGATAGTTTTAGGAATTGATATTGGCGGTTCCGCCACTAAAGGAGCTCTGGTTGACACTGAAACCGGAAAATTGGTTTCGGAGCGAATCCGTCACAAGAGTGATAAAAGCAAGAAACCCAAGGAGATTGTCAAGGATATCCACAAGATCGCCAAAGAATTGAACTACTCCGGCATTATCGGGGTTGGCTTCCCAGGAATTGTCAAAAATGGTGTGATTGGTACATCCGCCAATCTGCATAAAGACTGGATCGGTGCCAATTTGGCAAAAATGATCGAAGATGAAACCGGCAACAAGGCTTTCATCCTCAACGATGCAGATGCAGCAGGCATGGGTGAGTTCCGCTTTGGCACAGAGGAGGCACGCAAGGCGAATGTCGTTATGTTCCTGACAATCGGAACTGGCATCGGTTCAGCATTATTCGTTGAAGGAAAATTGCTGCAAAACACCGAGTTAGGACATATGTTACTTGGTAAATACGAAGTTGAGGAATATGCGTCAGCAGCAGTCAAAACTCGTGAAAAATTGACCTGGAAGCAATGGGCAGTGCGGTTCAATGAAGGCTTGAAAGCATATGAGTTCTTGTTCAGCCCGGATATTTTCATCCTGGGTGGTGGGGTCAGTGCACGCTTCGAAAAGTTTTCGAAATACCTGACCGTGAAAACCAAGGTTATCCCCGCAAAACTGGAGAACCTGGCTGGGATCATTGGGGCAGCCATTGCTGCCGAAGAAAAACTGAAGTGATCCTTAATAGAGATTGAGAAAAGCAGGTATGAACGCTCTACCTGCTTTTTTTACGGGTTATCCTCTCTGGTTGGCTCAAGGACTCACGATTACGACAGATTGACATGAACAATAGCTCTCGAAAAGAATCACCTTATCTCCTGCTTGTTATTGGGATCTTGGCCGTTTCGACTGCCGCGATCCTGATCAAGACGGCATTACCGTTTGCCAGCCCGATTTCCATTGCTTTTCATCGCTTATTCTTCTCAGCAATCATCGCCCTTCTGGTCTATTCTAGTAAAAAGAGAGAGGAAAAAGTCCAATTCGACCCCAAACTGATTGGTCTCCTCTCGCTATCCGGTGTTCTCCTTGCGCTCCATTTTGCATTGTGGATATGGTCGTTGGACCTGGTCTCTGTCAGTAGTTCGGTGATTTTTGTGACAACTTCTCCTTTATGGGTCGGGTTATTATCACCTTTAGTCCTGAAAGAAAGAGTTCCCAAACGATTCTACATTGGTGTCCTTTTTGCTTTTTTGGGTGGCTTACTCATCGCGATCCTGGGGAATAATAACGGGGGCACCAATACACTGCCTGGGCTACTGATGGCGTTGTTGAGTGCCTGGATGGTTGCCGGCTACCTGCTGGTTGGGAGAAAAGTCGCTAGTAAATTGTCTACTGAGCTCTACGTCAGCATTGTTTACTCTGTCGCTGCTCTGGTTCTTGGAATTTTGCTGCTAATTTTCGAAAAAGGCTATCCGATATATCCACCCAGGATCTACCTGATTTTCTTGTTACTGGCAATTGTTCCACAAACACTTGGTCATACTTCACTGAACAAGGCACTGACGCTTCTGCCGGCACGGATTGTTTCGCTCGCTCTTCTTTTTGAACCGATTGGTTCAAGTATCCTGGCAATTTTGTTCCTAAAAGAAATACCGTCAGCAGTTGAGCTTGCTGGCGGTATGTTGATATTGGTTGGGTTGTTTATTGCTCTGAGCGCAAAGCCTAATGCGGCATAACCCCATCTCCGCGTTGAGAGTTGAGCCACTGCGTATATCGCGCTTTTTCTACTGCAGATAACCGGCTGAAAAGCAAGTTCATCCTGCGAATTTTGGTGTTTAATGCAGAGGTCAGGGCATTCGGTTCCATGCGCCACTTCCAGTTTCCTGAGGTTGTGCCAGGCATATTGATACGGGTTTCAGCACCAAGACCCAAGAAATCCTGGATTGGAGCGACCGCATAGCGGGCGACCGATTGCCAGATAGCTCTGATCATCGCTTCGGCAACGTCGTCAACTTGCTCGAAATGCAGGTATTCCTGGCAAAACTTTTGCTCAAATTCTGTGGCATCGTCATACCAACCACGGGCAGTGTTGTTGTCATGAGAGCCGGTATAAGCGAAGCAATGGACTGGGTAGTGATGCGGAAGGAAATCGTCCTCCGGATCACCGGAGAATCCGAACTGCAAGATTTTCATTCCCGGCAATTCGAAACCATCCCGAAGAGCTTCAACATCTTCTGTGATCACGCCCAGGTCTTCAGCAATGATGGGGAGAGAGGGGAAGTTGCGTTTCAGTTCCGTAATTAACTCCACAGCTGGACCAGAGATCCATTCTCCCTCGATGGCAGTTGGATTGCCAAAGGGCACATGCCAGGCTGCAGCAAAACCTCTGAAGTGATCCAGACGCACCATGTCCACCAGTTCAAGGGTCGCGCCTAAACGGGAAACCCACCACTCAAACTTGGTTTCAAGGTGATATTCCCAGTCGTAGAGTGGGTTACCCCACAACTGACCGGTGGCGGAAAAGTAGTCTGGCGGTACTCCGGCGACGAAGGTCGGATTCAGGTTCTCGTCCAGCTTGAAAAGTTCAGGCCTTGCCCAGACATCCGAACTGTCCAGCGAGATCACAAAAGGCATGTCACCGATGATCTCAACCTTCTTCTCGATTGCAAAGGCTTTCAGGCGCAGCCACTGCCTGAAGAAAAGAAACTGGTTGAATTTGTGTTTTGATATCTTATCTACCAGTGTGGTTTTGGCTTCTTCGATTGCATCGACTTGCCTGGTCTTAAGAGGTTCAGGCCAATCCACCCAGGGGTGTAATTCCTGTGTTTCCTTGATAGCCATGAAGAGGGCATAGTCCTCAAGCCAGGCTTTTTTCTCTTTGCAAAACCGCTCAAACTCCGCCTTCAGTTTTGGTGAACCTTTTTTTGAAAAAACATCGAACGCTTTGTTTAGTAGCAATGTCTTCCATTCGATGGCTGGACCATAATCGACCTCATCCAGCGGAAATACTGGTCGCTCTTTTAAATCTGCACTGGTAAGCAGTCCGTCTTCCAGTAACAATATCGGGCTGACCAGGAAAGGATTACCAGCGAAAGCTGAGAAGCATTGATAAGGCGAATCTCCGTAACCGGTCGGACCGAGGGGCAAGATCTGCCATAACTGTGTGCCACTTTTGCTCAAAAAATCAACCCAGCGATAGGCTTCGGGTCCCAGATCTCCGATTCCATCGGGTCCTGGTAAGCTGGTTGGGTGGAGCAAAATGCCAGATTTTCTACCTAATTCCATAAAGTTTGTCCTTCATCAAAGTGATTTGTAAACATCCAGGTACTTCTTTGCCGATGCCTTCCAGCAGAAATCTCTAGTCATCGCGTTCTTTTGCATCGCTTGCCAGGCTTCTTTATCCTCGAAAATATCGAGGGCAAGGTTCAGGCTTCGCACCAGACCAGCGGTTGATTTCTCAGCATACAGAAAACCTGTGGCAGTCTTCGGATCGGCAAAGTAGTCACAAATTGAATCTACCAGTCCACCTGTAGCTGTTGCCACGGGCAAATTGCCGTATCTCATTGCAAACATCTGGGACAGCCCGCATGGTTCGTAGAGCGAAGGCATCAGGAAGATATCACCGGAGGCATACAACACACGAGAAATCACATCGTCATATTTGACGAAACAGGCTACACGCTCTGGATGGTTCTCAGCTAGTGTGCGAGCCCTTGCTTCCAGCTCAGGGCTGCCAGATCCTAACAGGGCAAATTGCCACTTGTGGTTAAGAAGTAGCGGTAAGGCATCAAATATGGATGGAACACCTTTTTGTTCTGAGAGTCGGGTGACGATCGTCAAGAGGGGGATACTTTCGTCAACCTCAAAACCGAGGGCTTTCTGTAGGTCGAGTTTGTTCTGAACTCGCTCGGTTAGCTGTTCAACAGAGAAATTGTGCGAAATTGCCGCATCCTCCGCTGGGTTCCAACGATCTTCGTCAATGCCGTTTAAGATACCCGTGACCTTATCGACGTGCTTTTGAAGGTAATTTTCCATTCCACAACCGTATTCTGGAGTGAGGATCTCACTTGAATATCCGGGTGAAACAGCAATGACTTTTTGAGCGGCAGCGATGCCCATTGGAAGAGGAGTGTATCTAGCCCAATCTGGCAGGTCAGGATCCTGGCTAGCAGTGAAACCAAGCTGGCTCATAGCTTCCTGTGAGCCCCAACCGTTATACGGCAGATTATGGATAGAAAGAACAGATTTCACACCTGCAAAAAACGGATCATCTTTGTAGGTTGTTGCCAAAGCATGGACAGCCAGGGCTGTGTGCCAGTCATTGGCATGCAGGATATCAATTTTCCAGTCAAGGTAGCGCAAGGCTTCGAGCAATGCCAGTGAAAAACTGGCATATTTCATACCATCCAGCTGCCAATCTCCATGATAGACAGGGGAGTCATGGTTTATGTACGGATTATCGATCAGGTAAACGGGCACACCATCAATATCCGAGATAAGCAGCTCGCAGTCGATCTGCTGGGTATTGGCTTGAAAAGAAAAATCACCAATCTTTTTCATAGGTGGGTTCTTAGCCTTGACAACGGCGTGAAAAGGCATAATCGTACGGATATCAATCTCATTAGAAAAATTCTGCAAAAGCGAAGCGGGTAGGGCGCCGGCAACATCTCCCAATCCGCCTACCTTCGCAAAAGGTGCAGCCTCAGCGCTGGCAAACAAAACCTTGATTTTTCCGGTATCCTCAGTCATTTAAACCTCAATAAGCTCTCATTCGATGCTCAACCATCTCTAGGTAGTCTTGCGTTACAAGTTCGGGGTCAACAACACCCAATTTTCTGAAGAGATCATCGATCAAGGCTGATTTCTGATCGGCATCTTCACGGCTCCAGGTACGGCTCTTAATTTCAAGGAACTTTCCCAGCATGGGTTTCATGACCGTATCAAGATTTACAAAGAACTCCGTTCCTTCAAACTCAATCAGGAAGCGCAAACGATCTTTTTCGATCTCATAAGTTTTTATCGGTTTGAAATATTCAGTATAGAAGCGTAGGCTGTGTGTGGCAGGAGCAAAATAGCGGGATCTGGAAAGCAGAACGTTTTGAGGATGGTCGCTGTCTTCATCCATTCGTTCGCCAATTAAAGTGAGCCTTGATCGGACACTGGTGATCTTACCTTTGTCATCCAGGAATTCGTCTTCGCGATAGCGCAAGCGTCCATTCCTGTCGTCCTCAAACTCAAAATAAGTGTCATATTCGTGATAATGACGTTTACGCAGAATCTTGATGCCCTGTTCATTTAAGGCGTCAATAATGGCACTTCTGTCGTCAATGGGCACTTTCGCTTGGATCTCAAAACTCTCTTCCTCAGCTGCGCCACCAATGGCGATCAGCTTCGAATGGACTGATTGTTCGCGTCCGCGCAGGAATTGATCGATGTTATTAGCCACAACCCGGGCTTCGGCTATCAGTTCGCCTTCATTGAGGGTTTGGAGTTGATGTTGTTTCATCAACCACTTGCCATTGACCATTACGTCACTGACATCTGTCGACTTAGCTGCGTAGATGATCTGGGCGTAGACACTATCAGGATTTCGGCGGAAGTGGGGTTGATTGTGAATGCCGCTAATGTCTACCAGGATCAGATCAGCGCGTTTTCCGGGTTCGATACTGCCAATCAGATCACCAAGGTGGATAGCTTTGGCACCGATGCAGGTAGCCATCGCCAATACCTGTTTGGCAGGCAGAACGGTGGGGTCTTCGGCTGTTGGCTTGGCAATAAAACTGGCAAGTCGGATTTCTTCAAAGAAATCCAGATCATTATTAGAGGCAGTTCCGTCAGTTCCAATACCGACGTTGCAGCCCAACTCCATCATTTTTGCGACTGGGGCGAACCCTGAAGCCAGTTTCAAATTCGAAGATGGATTATGAGCGATGCCTGAACCGGCATGCATCAGAGAGCGGATCTCGCCCTGGTCGATGTGTACACAATGGGCGGCAATAAGGCGGGTATCAAGCATGCCAAACCTTCTGATGTAAGGCACCACTGGAATTCCGTGTTCATTGCGCACATTGAGTACTTCGTCAGCGGTTTCTGAGACGTGAAAATGGACGATCGTGTCTGTTTCCTGTGCCAGTTTCACGCAAGCTGTCAGTACATCAGGAGTGCAGGTATAAACTGCATGAGGAGCGATTGCAGGAACGATCAGGGGGTGACCTTTCCATTTGTCGATCAAAGCACGGCAGTGGTCAAGCGCTTCTTCAAAAGAACTGGAATCGGGGGAGGGGAATTTCATGACTGTTTGACCGACGACTGCGCGCATGCCGGCTTCAGCAGCGGCTTCAGCAACATCGTCTTCGAAATAATACATATCATTGAAGGTGGTAACACCAGACCGGATCAATTCTGCACAGGCCATCTTGGTACCGAGACGGACAAATTCTGGAGAGACGAATTCTCTCTCAACCGGCATCATGTAGCCCATCAGCCACACATCCAGCCGAAGATCGTCGGCGAGCCCACGTAAAAGCGTCATAGGAACATGGGTATGCGTGTTGACAAAGCCGGGCATCAGTACTTTTCCGTCACAATCGATTACTTCTCTGGCATCATACTTAGCGAGCAGCACTTCTTCAGCGCCAACTTCGACAATTTTGTCGCCATCAACAGCCACGGCACCTGGTTCATGGACAGCGTAATCCGAATCCATGGTCAACACAATTGCATTCTTTAATATCGTTTCTATGCTTATCATCCTATTCCTTTCAATTTCTTAAGCCTGTTGCGAATTTGATCGAGTCCTACGTTGAGAGCCCAGCGGGCAGCATCTCCGGCAGGACCGCCATAGATGCGCTGATATTCCTGGATGTTCTTTTTATCCAATAAAGCAACAAATAATTCCAGATGTTGTTTATGGGGCGTGAGCATAGCTCCGAGGACGAAATTTGCCTGTTTTCTGTCCCGGTATTCGTGCATGAGTGTCTTGAATGTATCGTGAGTAATGTCAACATCCAGCAGTTGCCCAGATAATAAGTCAGGTGAGAGATGTTCGGCTAATGAATCATAAATCAGGCCATCTGTACCAACCTCAAGCACACACAATGACTGGTGTTCTGCTTGCAGATCAGCTGCAACAACCGACTGGATGGTATCCTGGTTTTCTCCGAAAATATAATCAGCCAATTTTCCACGAATTTCCTGAAGAACAGGTTCCATCATGCGTTGAGCTTCTTCCGTTGAGCGGGCTTTTGCCGTCACCCTGACATCTGTTTGTCCAGGGTGAGCCAACAGACCCACGGTGGGGTTATTCAGTTTTTCCATCTCACCGATGATCTCATCGATACTGGATTCACCCAGGGATACGGTGTGGACTACCCAGGGAAGGATAATCTCGTCTTCAAGGTGGTATCGTTCCTTAAGATAATCAACCACAAAGGTCTTCATGATATGTTCCATCTCGCGGGGAACACCGGGAAGCGCGATCAATGTTTTAACACCCAGCTCTACAGCAAATGCAGGCGCCGTGCCAACGTCGTTGCGTATAGCTATCGCATTCGCTGGAATGTAAGCCTGGCGTTTGTTGTTTTCAGTGGGGGTTCGGTTGTAATACTTGAAACGATCCAGAATCTGCTCCCATAATTCTTGTTTGTAAACTAGGTCAACATTGAACGTGTCAGCTACAGCCTGGCGGGTTGGGTCGTCTACAGTTGGTCCAAGCCCGCCGGTTGTGATGACCACGTCAGCGCGCATCAATGCCTCTTGCAAGGTAGCAGTAATGCGTTTGATGTTATCCCCTACCGTCGTGAGGCGATAGAGGTCAATGCCAATGTCACGTAATGCCCTGGCAATGTAGCGAGAGTTGGTGTCCTGAATTTCACCTAGAAGTAGTTCGGTGCCGATAGTTACAATTTCTGCAACAGCCATTGGATTCCTTTTGGAAGTTGGTTTGCCCCAGTAAGGGGATAGTTGTTTTATTTTATCCTAAAATCATTCATCTTTGCTTGTTTCAGAGGTATTGGCACAAGTTCAACGGGTATACTACTGCTATGAGTACCGATAAACGCTATCGTAAGAAATTGGGAGCCTGGGGTGAAGGTGTTGCCTCTGAGCATTTGATCAATAAAGGTTACCAATTGCTTGAAAAGAATTACCATACCCGACACGGTGAAATTGACCTGATCATGACGTCCGGAAATCGCTTGGTTGCAGTGGAAGTGAAAACCCGTAAATCGACCACTTATGGCATAGCCGAAGATAGCATCACCCGCAAAAAATACCTGGCAATCCAAGCGGCAATGTATGTCTACCTGGAAAGCCACCCTGAACTGGACCCAGACTGGCAGCTGGACATCATGGTGATAGAAACCGTTTCAGCCGAAAGACCAGAAATCATCCATTACGAAAACATTTATTTGGATTACTTGAATGACTGAGAATAAACCTAAAGTAATTATGTTGGTCGGACCAACTGCCTCCGGGAAGACGGGTTTGGCTATCCAGCTGGCACAAGCAATTGGCACAGAGATCATCTCAGCCGATTCCCGCTACCTTTATCGTCAATTAAATATCGGTACGGCTAAACCAACCGAGGAGGAGTTATTCCAGGTTCGGCATCACCTCATTAATTGCGCCGATCTTGACCAGCCCTGGAGCATCGGCGAGTATAAAGAAAAAGCGGAAAAACTCATCCACAAGCTGAATGATGAAGGGAAGATCCCAATTCTGACCGGCGGAACCGGTCAATACATTCGTTCTATCCGGCAAAATTGGCAGATCCCTGAGCTTGAGGCGGATGAACGGATGAGGAATGTGCTCGAAAAGATAGGCGAAGATATTGGTTTTGAGAAGCTTTACGAAAATCTTAGAATCCTGGATCCTGAAGCAGCTGGTTTTATCGATTACCGCAATCATCGCCGAACAGTCAGAGCGATCGAAGTGATCTTCAAGACCGGAGTACGTTTCTCACAGATTCGATCCAAAGAGGAATCTCCTTTTAATTCTTTGATTATCGGGCTGCAATGGGAAAGAGAAGAACTCTATCAACGTATTGACGCACGGATTGAACAAATGTTGAATGTGGGTTTCATCGATGAAGTTAGCGAGCTCGTTGAGAAGGGCTACAAAGAAGCACTTTTGAAAATGGGCGTAATTGGCTACAGCGAATTGATAGCCTGTTTGGATGGTGAAATGAGCCTGGAAGAAGCAAAGACACTGATCAAACGTAACACTCGCAAGTATGTCCGCCGACAGGCTAACTGGTTCAAGCCAACTGACCCTGAAATCCATTGGTTAAATACACAAGATCCAGACATCTTGCAGACGATGCTGGATCTTGTGAGAACTAAATTCAAAGCAATTTAAATCGCGTCGAAGTAGGGTATACCCTGGTTTTTTTCGTTTGGCGATGGGAAGAGTTGTTCAAACTCCTCTTTCGACAACGTTTCCACTTCCAGCAATTTTTCAGAAATCTCGATCAATTTGTCCTTATACTGGACCAGGATGCTTTTGGCTGTGTTGTAAGCAGACTCGACCAGGTCATGCACTTCTTCGTCAATCGTCTGCGCAACCAATTCTGAGTAGTCGCGTTGTTCAGAAATTTCCCGACCAAGGAAGACCAGTTCTTCCTTCTGACCGTAGACCATTGGACCCAGTTTGTCACTCATTCCCAAACGGGTTACCATACGGCGTGCCAGTTTCGTGACTCTTTCGATGTCATTGGATGCACCGGAAGTTATGTCGCTAAACATGATTTCTTCAGCAGCCCGACCACCGAGCATGGTGGACATTTCTGCCAGCAGCATCTTTTTGGATTCCAAATATTGATCTTCAAGCGGAAGCGAGAGGGTAAACCCACCAGCCATTCCACGGGAAATAATGGAGACTTTTTGAACCGGGTTGGCTTCTGGTAATGCGCTGGTTACAATGGCATGACCAACTTCGTGATAAGCGATAATCTTCTTTTCCTTCGGATTCATCAGCTGGCTCTTTCGTTCCGGACCGGCGATAACGCGCTCGATCGATTCTTCAAACTCATCGCGGGTGATGATCTTCTTATTGCGACGTGCAGCAAGAATTGCAGCTTCATTGACCAGGTTCTCCAGGTCAGCACCGACAAATCCGGGAGTTGAACGGGCTATTTCACCAAGGTCAACGCTTGAATCAATCGGTTTGCCCTTAGCATGCACCTTAAGGATTGCTTCGCGACCGTTCTTGTCAGGTTTATCCAACATGACACGGCGGTCAAAGCGACCAGGACGAAGCAGAGCAGGGTCGAGGATGTCGGGTCGGTTGGTTGCAGCGATCACGATCACATTAGTATCCGTTCCAAAACCATCCATTTCGACCAGGAGCTGGTTAAGGGTTTGTTCGCGTTCGTCATGGCTTCCGCCAAGTCCTGCACCACGGTGGCGACCAACGGCATCGATTTCATCAACAAACACGATACAAGGGGAGTGTTTCTTGGCTTCGTCAAAAAGGTCTCTCACACGGCTGGCACCCACACCAACAAACATCTCAACAAATTCTGAACCAGAGATCGAGAAGAAGGGTACGCCGGCTTCACCGGAAACGGCTTTTGCCATCAAGGTTTTACCAGTACCTGGTGAGCCTACCAACAAAACGCCTTTAGGTATTCGGGCACCCAATGCGATAAATTTCTGTGGCTCTTTAAGGAACTCAACCACTTCCTGCAGTTCTTCTTTGGCTTCATCCACGCCAGCAACATCAGCAAAAGTCACTGTCGGGTGTTCACCCGTCAGCATCTTTGCCCGCGATTTGCCAAAAGCCATGGCGGCATTGTTGGAGCCCTGAGCCTGGCGAATGAAGAAGAAGAACACGAATGCCATCAGAATGAATGGCAGGAAGTTGATCAACAAGTTGACTGCGTTCGCCCAAAAACCAGGCAGAACAATCTCAATCTTGAGGTTCGGGTCGCGCAACTTTTCTGGTGATACACCAAGCAAAACCAGTTCCTCAATCAAACTGGAATCGGGATCCTTTGCTGTCGTGGTAGCGGCTCGGTTGGTGACATCACGGTACGTGACAAAGATGTCATCGCCTTTGATTTCAATTTTTCCAACCAGGTCGGCCTCGATATCAGCTGCGAGTTGATTAATCGGTATCGGTTGAGTTCCAAAGGCTTGTTCCTGGAAACCATAAAAAACCATCGCGACAATAGAAAAAAGCAAAAGTGCCGAGATGAAAAAAGACTGATTACGAGATTTCAATACTGCCTCCGTTCAGCGGTAATTTCCGCTGAGTTAAGATTATACCAACAAGCGTCATTGAATAGCTTGCTTGAATAGAGAGATAGGTTGTTTTCTGATATTTCTCTGATATTAGCTCAATGGGTCGAGCTCATGGCAATGCCCACATCCTATGTTAGGGTCGCGCACCAATTCGTGTGATTTTGAGCACCAGGCTTTGACTTTCATACGTTGTTTGAAAAGAACCTTACCAATGAATACAGAGTAAACCAAATTTTGACAGGAATTGTGACGTAAATAATCGGGCAATGGGCACCCTGAACAAAGCTGGGAAGTCCAGTTTTTCTTATCTTCAGGGCTGCTCAATGCCCGGCATTCTTCAAAATTGCGACCGCGATAATAATCCCCATAAAAGAACTTACATTCCCGGCCGTCTGGTATTCTCATGAAAAATCACCCTGTCTAAACGCGGGTCTGGTATTCGCCTGTACGGGTATCGACCCGGATGGTATCGCCCAGATTGACAAAAGCGGGAACCTGCACCTTCAGACCAGTATCCGTAACAACATGCTTGGTTAGACCAGTAGCAGTGTTGCCGCGTGCGGCCGGTTCAGCTTCGGTCACCTCGAGATCGACAGTAGTCGGTAATTCGATGTCCAAAGGTTCGTTGCCATAATAGGTCAGCTTGACTTCCATATTTTCTTTCAGGAAGCCTTCGTATTCAGTCACCAAAGATCCCGGAACTGCTGGCTGCTCAAAATTTTCCATGTCCATAAAATAAAAGAAATTATCATCACGGTAAAGATACTGGACATTGTGGTATTCCAGTCGGATATCCTGAACACGATCACTGGAGATGAAGGTCATGTCCAGCGTTGTACCTTTGCGCAAATCGCGGGCTTTAATGCGGATCGTGGCACCGCCACGACCTGGCTTATTGTGTGAATATTCCAGTACTTTGTAAAGGCTACCGTCTTGTGTAAAGGTAACGCCTTTTCTTAGTTCATTGACTTCGATCATAAAAAACCTCTTTCATGCTTGAAACTTAGCCCACGAATTATAGCGCAACTAACGATGCTTTACAATCTATATCGCTACTGACTAATAAAAGCAAAATTTTTGTTAAGTTAGTATCTGGAATTCGATTTTTCGGTTATAACAACTGCATTATGGCAATTATTCAACCAAAGCTGGAGGCATTATGCTTGAAATTTTGGATGTAAACAGTAAATCTCTTCAAAAAGAGTTCGTGGATTTTCAATATAAGCTCTACGAAAACTGCCCGCAATTCGTTCCTCCTTTTAGATCAGACATATTTATGATGATGAATAAGAAGAAACACCCTTATTACGACCATTCCGATTCGGATTTCTTCATTGCCAAGCGGGATGGCAAAGTGGTGGGCAGGATCGCTGCACTGGAAAACAAACCTTTTAACCAATATCATAGTACGAAAGACAGTGAGTTTTACCTGTTTGATTGTATCGATGACCAGGAAGTTGCCAATGCTCTCTTTGACAAAGTGAGCGAATGGTCTCGTGCAAGAGGGCTGAACCGCATCGTAGGACCCAAAGGCTACGGTCCCCTGGATGGCTATGGGATCCAGGTGGAAGGTTTTGAACATCGCCAGATGATGAACATGATGAATTACAACTACGCTTACTACCAGAAGTTGGCTGAAAACTACGGGTTCGAAAAAGAAGTCGACTTCGTTTCCAGTTTCTTAGCTCCTCAGGATTATGTTTTGCCAGAAAAGATGTGTAAAGCAGTTGAAATAGTTAAGAAACGTGGGACATTAAAGGTAATGGACTTCCGAAACAAGAAACAAATATTGGAATGGAAGTACAAATTGAAAGAAGCTTATAACCGCGCTTTCATTCATAACTGGGAGTACTATCCGCTAACCGATCGGGAATTGGATTATGCCGTCGACAATGCGATTCAATTTGTAATACCCGAATTGCTCAAATTAATCCTGAACGATAAGAATGAGGTTGTAGGTTTTGTACTCCCGTTTCCAGACGCTTCAGCAGCAATGCAAAAGAACAAAGGTCGGCTTGGTCCGATTGGAATATTGCGCTTGCTCCGGGAACTGAAAACAACCCAATGGCTCGATTTTAATGGGATCGGGATCTTGCCGGAATACCAGGGCATGGGCGGCAATGCCTTAGTCATGGATTCCTTATTAAAGGCTGCACAAGCCAATAAACGCTATATTTACTCCGAATTGACTCAGGTAGCTGAAACTGCTGTGCAAATGCGCAAAGACCTGGATAACCTGGGTGTGAAGTATTACAAAAACCACAGGGTCTACAAGAAACAACTTGACTAAGTAGAATGGTTAAACGAAAAGCTGCTTGAACACCAGCAGCTTTTCGTTTTTAACAGTAAAATAGAGGAAAAGCGGGTGATGGGATTCGAACCCACGAATGTTAGCTTGGGAAGCTAATGCCTTACCACTTGGCAACACCCGCATGAGTTCATTATTTTACCCTGATTTTTATTTCTTGGAAGAAAGAAATGCCAAAAAAAGCAACAACCGAAGCTGAACAGTTTGTCAAAGGTAGAAAGAATTCGTTTCTCGCCGCCTTCAAGGGTTTGGCTTACGTTTTCAGAACCCAGAGAAACGCCTGGATCCATTTAGCGATGACAGTGATCGTTGTTGGAGTCAGCATTTTCCTTCACCTGGACATTGGAGATTGGATAACGCTGTTATTAGTCATCGGTCTTGTCTGGCTGGCCGAGTTCCTCAATACTGCCTTTGAGGCGATAGTTGACCTTGCCAGCCCGGAGATCCATCCGCTGGCGAAAATAAGCAAAGACGTTGGTGCAGCTTCGGTCCTGATTGCTGCTATCCTGGCTGTGATCATTGGAATTTTGATATTAGGACCGGCGATTATAGAAAAATTTAACATTATTGGTTAATCTTTGCGGTTGTAAATTAAAAAGACAACTGTATACTATAAACAGTAAACTGAAGAATTTATTGGAGAAATGAATATGTTTGAAGAACCTATTAATGTAACTGATGCTGCTTTTGAAAAGACTGTATTGGAAAATTCACTTCCTGTAATCGTCGATTTTTGGGCTCCCTGGTGTGGTCCTTGCCGCATGGTGGCTCCCATTCTCGACAAAATTGCCAAAGAGTATGCTGGAAAACTGATCGTCGCCAAAGTAAACACTGACGAGAATCAGGAATGGGCAGGAAAATTTGGTGTGCAGGGTATTCCAACCATGCTAATGCTTAAAGATGGTAAGATCGTCCACCGTCAGGTAGGCGCATTGCCTGAAGCAATGTTAAAAGATACTGTAAATCAATTCCTGGAAGTCGCTCAAGGCGGATAAACATCCGAACAACCAAAAGAGCCGTGATTAACGGCTCTTTTTTGGTCCATTAACGAGGGATTAATCTGCAGTTGTCACTGTCCGCTTACGGACAATGTCAGCACCGAGTAGCTGCAGTTTTTCATCAATACGCTCATAACCCCTGTCAATTTGTCCTACATTGCGTATAGTAGACTCGCCTTTCGCAGAAAGTGCAGCCAAGACCAATGCAATACCAGCCCGAATATCCGGGCTGTCCAGTTTCTCAGCATTAAGGCGGGTGGGTCCGTTGACGATACAGCGATGGGGATCGCACAAGACGATTTGTGCGCCCATAGAAACAAGTTTATCGATGAAGAACATCCGGCTGGGGTACATCCAGTCATGAAATAGGATTGTTCCCTTGGATTGGGTAGCAATAACAATGGCGATGCTCATCAGATCAGTAGGGAAAGCTGGCCAGGGCATGACGCTGATTTCAGGAATGGCATTGCCCAGATCGGGTTGGATGACCAATTTTTGATTGGAAGGTACGATGATGTCATCTCCTTCAAAAATCATCTCAACCCCAAGCCTGCCAAGCACAAGCTGGATCATTCGCAGGTATTCAACTCCGGCATCCTTAATGCGGATCTCTCCACCAGTAACCACGGTTGCGCCCACAAAACTGATCACCTCCAGGTAATCGGGTCCGATGGAAAATTCTGCACCGTGCAGATCTTCGACACCCTCAATACACAGGACATTCGAGCCGATGTTGTCGATTTTTGCGCCCATGGCATTCAATAACTGGCAAAGCTGCTGAATGTGAGGTTCTGATGCGGCATTGCGGATATGAGTGGTGCCTTTTGCCAAAACTGCTGCCATGATGGTGTTTTCAGTGGCCGTCACACTGGCTTCATCGAGCAAAATGTCAGCACCTACCAAACCGTCAGTGGAAAAGTCGAAGTAATCTTCGTAAATGAAAGTAGCACCCAGTTTTTCAAGAGCCAGAATGTGGGTGTCAACCCGCCTTCGCCCTATGACGTCACCACCGGGAGGGGGCAGTTTGATGCCGTGATAGCGTGCTGTCATGGGTCCTGCTAACAGAATCGACGCCCTGATTTGCCGGCAAAGGTCCGGATCAAGATCGCCGGGAGTGATATTGGATGCCTGTATGGTCCAGGTGGAGGTGGAAGGCTCTTTCGTTATTGTCACACCCAGGCTCTGTAATAACTCAGCCATTGTACGTGTATCCTGGATGTCCGGCATATTATGAAGCACAACCGGTTCAGTCGTCAAAAGACAAGCCGCCATCAGCGGAAGTGCAGCATTCTTATTTCCAGAAGGTCGCATTGTTCCCCGAAGAGGCGTCCCCCCTCTGATGATGAATTTATCCATTTAATTCTCCTGGGTTGTTTTCAGCCAATGATTGGTCCTGAAGCGGTAACTTCTGAACCCACATTTTTCTCGTATTTTTTGAAGTTGTCTACAAATTTTTGTGCAAGCGCTTTGGCTTCAAGCTCGTATTGTTCCCGATCGTGCCAGGAAAGCTCAGGGTTGAGCACCTCATTTGGAACGCCTGGAACCGTATCAGGAATTGCGACTTTGAAAATTGGGTGAATGTGAGTCGGAACCTTATCCAATTCACCCTTCAGGGCTGCACTGATCATTGCCCTGGTAAGAGGAAGTTTAATCCTTTCGCCCACGCCAAAGCCACCGCCGGACCATCCGGTATTCAAGAGCCAGACGCGTGTGCCGTGCTCCTCCAGTTTCTTCGCCAGTAGTTTCGCATAGACTGTTGGTTTCAAGGGCAGGAAAGGCGCTCCGAAACAAGTAGAGAAGGTTGCCTGGGGTTTATCACCTAATCCACGTTCAGTTCCGGCAAGCTTGGAAGTGTAGCCACTTAAGAAATAGAACATTGCCTGCTCTTTGGTCAACCTTGCCAGGGGCGGCATAACACCGAAGGCATCGGCGGTCAGGAAGAAGATGTTCTGAGGCTGTCCACCCATACCACCAGGAGCATAATTGCTAATAAAAGTCAATGGGTAGGATGCTCGTGTATTCTCGGTGATACCGCTGTCATCAAAATCGGGTTTACTATTTTCGTCCAAAGGCACGTTTTCCAGCAAAGCGCCAAAGCGGTTGATCGCTGACCAAACCAACGGTTCATATTTGGGGTTCAGGCGGATTGTTTTGGCGTAACAGCCACCCTCAAAGTTGAAAATGCCATTATCGCTCCAGCCATGTTCGTCATCACCGATAAGAGCGCGTGCTTCGTCAGAAGAAAGGGTTGTTTTGCCGGTGCCGCTCAGTCCAAAGAACAAGGCAACATCACCTTTTTCGCCGATATTTGCAGAGCAGTGAAGGGAAAGGATGTTACGTTTTGGTAAAACATAGTTCATCAGTGTGAAAACGGACTTCTTGATTTCGCCTGCATAGCGGGTATTCCCGATCAACACCAGTTTTTTATCAAAATCCAACGCAACCATGGCAGGAGAGCGCAACCCGTCGCCAGCTGGGTCGCCAACGAATTTTGAGGAGACTAAGAGCGTGAAATCCGGGTCAGCGTGAGGTTCGTTGCTACTGTTAGCAATAAACATATTGGAAGCCGCCATGCTCTGCCATGCCTGGTTGGTGATGACCCGAATTCGGATCGTGTTTTCAGGGTCTGCTCCAGCTAAAACATCCCGTACATACAGCGTTTCAGCTATCAACGAATCAATCATTTTCAGTTTGAGGCGATCGAAGTTCTCAGATGTCATCGCTTCTGTACCGGACGCAAAGTAGAGATCAGGGTCGCCATTTTCAACCAAATACTTGTCGTTAGGGGAGCGACCGGTAAACGGAGAGGTGTTTACTACCAGTGCGCCAGTGTCTGCCAGCTGAGATTCACCATTCTTTAGTGACTCGCTGACGAGTTCCGGGATAATCAGGTTATATTTGATCTCTGGGATTTCAGTAAAGCCTAACTTCTCTAGCCCAGCCCTCAGTACTTCGTTGATTTGAATCATGATTGGATCTTTACTCTCCTTTATTGACTGTGAAATAAGTTAAACGCAGGTTTCCCATAGATTGATGAGGAGAAATCTGTCATTTGCATGGCAGGGAAGTATCCACGTGAAGCCACGCCTGAAATCCAGCCTCGAGAGGAAATCGCGTTAAGATAGGCTGAATAGAATTGGGTTTGGGCATCCAGGTTCACGTTGTAGCTGTTGTAGGTTCTGTTCGTACTGCTGATAATAGTGCTTGAATTCCCGTTTGCGCTCGTGTCAGCTGTTGTGAACGAGGCACCATTCAAGCCAAAATAAACTGGTTTTTGCTGCGATTCGGAAAATGCGTATATAACACTGTCGAAGAAATTTCCTACTGAGTCGGCAGTATAGGCACCCGGATTGTTCAGGTCTGAGTTGAACAGTAAGTAGAATCCCTGGGACTTATCATAGAAGGAGTATGCGCTTATAGCGCCTGAGCCTACTTCCTGGGCTAACAAGATCTGACCTTCATAGTATTCATCGGTCTTGGCTAATAAATCCGTCCAGATTTTCTCACTTGTTTTTGGTGTGCCAAAATTTTCCCCAACCGTTTCCATCGCACCCGGGTAGGTATTGGCAACATCCGGACCACCCAGAATGAGGTGATCAGCCTTGATCGCAGTGGCTAACTTGATGGCATGCATGGTCATGCGTTCGTATTCCGCATACCACTGTTGCCACCAGATCATCGATTTGACCGAGTTGTTCCACCAGCTGGCAGCATCTGAAGGGAAGACCAGCTGCGGGTAAAGAGCTACTTTAAACCCGGCTTCGCGAGCCGTACTTGCAATCTTGTTTAGTTCAGTAGAGGGAATGGTTGTCATTGCATTGCTATCAATGAAAGGTAAATCTTTATTGATGCCAACCTTCCAGGTGGGGGTTAAGATGAGCCAGTTGAATCCATTTTCCTTAAGCTGGTCAACCAGGCCATATGATGCATTCAGATGGTTGGAAATGTATACTGGGTCAAGCTCCACGCCAACTAACGCTTCTTCATTGAAACTCACCGATAAATGGGCTGAATTGGCTTGGGCTGTTGGATCCCACATCCTCCAACCACTGATCGTATCCTGGATCTCAGTTAACGTGCCAACTGAAAACGATCTTGGGGTTGTGTTTGGATAGTTTTCTTCTCCAAGAAGACAGTCTGCATTGCGGCAATAACGATAGACAACGGATTCCCCACTCGCTGAGCGGGGATTGTATACCAGCATCCACTGGTTGTCTCCCATAGGCCACATCGGGATCGGATTGCTCCTGGAAGTGAGCTCAAACTGGATGTATACCTGGTCGGTTGAGCCGAGATCGCCGGGTGAGGTAACAAAGAACGAAACAGCATTTTGCTGCTGGGTTCGCCAGGTCGCTACCGTGTCATCCACGATAACATCCTTGTCAGGAACGATAAACTCCCGCACAATCCGGTCTCCATCCTGACCGCGTTCAGTGTTTACAAAAGCATCACCAAGGGTGTATTGATAACGTACCGAACTGCCTGCATAAAGGTTGAGTTGAGTTACATATTTGCCATCAGCATTACGAGCCATCAGGGGCATGTTGACTGCTTGCGAACCAGATCCAGCGAGCATATCAGCGTATGTCTGACCAGATTGACGCAAATTACCTGCAATTCTGACCGGTGCACCTACGGCTTCATTCGGTGGCGTCATCACAAAGGTCACCGTAACTTCAGGTAAGGGAGTCATTCGAATAATTGCCAGGGTTGCCAGGTTCTCAACCATATTGACTTCTTGTTGAAAACCCAGGTAACTGCCATCAGCAAGCGAGGCTACCAAATTGTGTTTGCCGACAGGCAAACCCCGAATGAAAAACCTGCCGTTCATATCAGTTAAGGCAGTTTTGCCGGCGACATTGATCAAAACATCAGCCATAGGCGCCTCAGTCTCGTCGTCTGCAACGACTCCATTAAGATCCACTAAGGCACCGTTGTAAGGGGCTTCTGGCCAACCAACAATCAAATCGTTGACCACCAGGTTTTCACGGACAACGATTTGCCGGAAAGGCAAGGCAGAGCCATCCGGGAGGGTCTCGCTAACTTCAATCGGATGAGTGAGGGTGTACCGGTAAGCTATGATGGAGCTTTCCGGGAGCATCACTCGCAAATTGAAACTGTTTTCAGTGCGATTGAGAGTATAGCGTTCGAGGTTGTGATTTACTCCGGAAACCAGGTCGAGAATATCCAAAGAAATTTCATCTTCCTCGGAAAATTTTTGGGAAGAGTTAGCCTTAAACTCAACTTCTACCAGTTTTTTAGCTGTTATGTCTGTTGGAAGGTCTTCAATGGCCAATGGAGTGTCAGAATCTTTAGGCTGAAAGCTCAGCGCACAGCCAGACAACAATCCAATAGCGAGTGTGAGGCTGAATACCAAACGAAACAGGACCGATTTTTGACTCACTTACTCCCCATCATTCTTGTTTGATTGAATGATTTTTTCCATACTTGCTGCCAGGCTGCCAAGCACACCGTTGATAAACCGTGGTGAGGCATCCGTGCCAAACATTTTTGCCAGTTCAACGGCTTCGTTGATCCCAACCTTTAGAGGAGTTTTCTTATAGAAAGCAACCTCCCATAAAGCCATACGCAAGATGTTGCGATCAACTATTGCGACTTGATCCAGGGGCCACTCTGGGGCATGTTCACTGATGAGTTCGTCCAGCGCATCAGTTTTTTCCCGAACACCTGAGATGAGTAAACGGGCAAACTCGAATTGGCTCTCATCCAATTTCTGATCGAGCGATCTTTCTTCCAGGACTTCACCAAGTAAATGGTCAGTCATATCCAGTTCAAAAAGAACTTGCAGTGCAACAATTCTTGCCCGAGTGCGTGATTTCATATATTTCTATGCTTCAATATCTACATCTGTGATGTGCACGTTTATCTTAGCAACTTCCATGCCAACCATCTCGGTGATTGCTCGCCTTACTTTCTGTTGGATCGTCTCTGCGATGAGGCGGGCGTTATGATCGCTGCTGATAATGATGTAAAGATCAAGGAAGATCAGGTCATCTTTGACCTCGACCTTGACACCCTCGTTGTCAAGCGAGGACAGTTGCTTGATATCTGCCATGCGACTCACACCTGGAACTTCCAGTGTGGTCAATTTGGCGATGGTGCTCAACACAGTTGGAGCGATGGTGGTTTTGCCGACATTGTCGAAGATGGCATTATCAGATGGGCTATCAGTCATTTTCTTCTTCTTCCTCTCCGGGTAAATACCCAGTTCGCAGAATACTGTAAAGTACGATCTGGTCATCGGTCATGTCAAGTTGATCGTCTTCTTTTCGAACAGCTTCGATGACCTTTGGATAATCGATACCTTCGGGCCAACCCTGATCGAACGCATTCAGTGGATCAGCATAGGTTGGTGCTAATGGTGAGGTTTTGAATTCCAATTTGGTCAGCGCTTTGTCAAAGGTTGGACCGTGCTTGTCATACAACTGAGTCCAGGCGTTCAATATTACTTTTACAACGTTGGGATTTGTCTCAAACAGTTTTTCGGTGTCACGCACCAGCATTCGTTTTGGAGCAGTCAGAGGGTTTCGAAAACCGCTAACTTTCACTTCGCTTTTCAAAGTTCCTGCCAGTTCCTTGCGTACCTCACTGGTATATTGTGAAAAATCTGTCAGCACTTTTTCGATAATTTCCTGGCGGAACCAGGCTTCAATGAACACGTTGATTACGTGTAGAGGTTTTAATTCACTCATTTTATTCCTTTCTCGAGGTCAAATTGACCAGGACTTACGATTCTTCTTCTTCGTCGTCGAGTTCGTCTTCTTCTTCTTCGACTTCCCAAAGGCTTTCAGTCTCTTCATCTTCATCCCAGGCTTCGATTTCCTCATCATCCCAATCGCCAATTGATTCTTCATCGTCAACGGGGCGATAGGTGAGGCAGCCAGCATCTGGGCTAAGGTCAATTGCAGCAGCACTACAGTAACGCTCATCCAGGAATAAGCAGTCAAGATACTTACAGCGAATTTTGGTCATAATCTTCTCCATAATATGCTTACATTTCGCTCGCATTTTACCTTAGACCAGGGGAAGCGTAAAGCCAGATCAGCGGTTCACCCAGGCCGGACACGATTAGCTTCTATCACATTAGGCAGATTTTCAAGTCTCGCTAACACCCGACTGAGTTGATTGATACCAGGAACCTCGAGAATCAGGTTCACCTTGACCACATGCTGCCTGGTGGTCATGGAGAGGTCGATCAGACGTACAGGCTCACTTGAAAGAACATTGGAGATGTCGCTGACCAAACCCTGGCGATCATAAGCAGTAATTTGGAGTGGAACAGGGTAGGTTTGTTGGGCGATACCCCAGTCTACCTTGATCATTCGCTCGGTATCCTTGATCCGCAGTGCATTGGGGCAATCCATACGGTGAATGGTGACGCCGCGCCCCCTGGTGACATAACCGATAATTGGGTCGCCAGGCATGGGGTTGCAACAGCGTGCAAAGGTATGATCCATGCGATTCAGCCCCATGACCGTGACTGTATCGTCCGATTTGACCTTTCCTGGGGTTTCTAAAACCAATTCTTCTGTTTTCAGTGAGTCAGCTTTGAGTTCACCGATTCGGTTGACCAATTTGCCGATTGGGATATCACCACAACCAACGCCTACGTAAAGATCGTCAATTGTCTTAACACTGAAAGTACCTAACAGTGAATTGAGGTCAAAATCTTCAACCCCAAGTCGCTTGAATTCTTTTTCAATCAGTAGTTTGCCATGGTCAAGGTTCTGACCCCGGTCTTGCTGCTTAAACCATTGTTTGATCTTGGCGCGCGAACGGCTGGAACGAACCAACCCGAGGTTTGGATTCAGCCAATCGCGGCTTGGACCACCTCGATTAACAGTCAGGATTTCAACCTGGTCGCCGGTCTTCAAGGTGTAATCGAGAGGAACGAGCTTGCCGTTGATCTTCGCTCCGCGACAACGATGACCGATGTCTGTGTGTACCTGGTAGGCAAAATCAATAGGCGTGGAACCCTGTGGGAGGTCAACAACTTCGCCTTTAGGAGTGATCACGTACACCCGATCCTTGAAAATGTCGGTGCGCATACCTTCCAGAAGTTCCTGGTTGTCGTCTACTTCCAGACTCCAGGCAAGTAAGCTGCGCATCGAACTTACTTTTTGCTCATATTTTCCAGACAGGTGTTGTTTGTTTTCCTTGTACCGCCAATGAGCAGCGATACCGTATTCGGCGTTCTGATGCATTTCCGCGGTTCGAATTTGAACTTCCAGCGGTTTGCCATCAGAGTAGATTACCGCTGTATGCAAGGATTGGTAATTATTCGGTTTTTTCGCGGCAATATAATCATCGAATTCTCCTGGAATTGGAGAAAAATGAGTATGAATAATGCCTAGCACCTTGTAACAGGTTTCAATATCATCCACAATTACACGAACAGCTCGCAGATCCCGGATGCCATCGAAGGATTTATCTTTACTCATCATTTTTCGATAAATTGAATAGATGTGCTTTGGTCGGCCGGTGATTTTGGATTTGATCTCCGATTTCAAGAGCAGATTTTGGAGTGTCTCAATGATATTGTCGACTTCCTCCAACCTCTTGGTACGTCGTAGGGTCAGGTTCTCGGCAATTTCTTTGTACTTTTCGGGGTTGGTGTAGCGAAAACCGAGGTCTTCGAGTTCCCATTTCATCTGCCAGATCCCGAGACGATTGGCTAGCGGAGCAAAGATATCCAGCGTTTCCTGGGCAATTTTTTTCTGCCGGTCAGGAGGCAGGGCATTGAGAGTCCGCATGTTGTGAAGCCGGCAGGCCAGCTTGATCACTACGACTCTGACGTCATCGCCAATTGCGAGGAGCATTTTTCGCAAAATCTCTGCCAGATCCTCATTGAACTTCGTTGGTGATGCCGGTGTGCTTTCTTGCAGCGGTTTTCTTTCATCCGGATGTTGATCGGCCCGGGCAATGTAAGAAAGGCTGGTAATTCGAGTGACATCTTCGACGAAATGGGCAATCGAATCGCCGAATTCAATTTGAAGTTGCTTTACAGTGACATTGCAATCGACAATAACATCATGTAAAAGCGCAGCAGCAATAATTTCGGGAATCGCATCCATCTCAATCAGGATGTTAGCAACACCTACAGAATGCGAGAAGTAAGGTTGTCCGTTTGCGCGGGTTTGCCCCTGGTGGGCTTTTTCGGCAAAACGGTAAGCCTTTTCGATCTGCTCACGATCAGTGCTTGAATAGGCATCAGGCAGTTTGCTGAGGAATTGTTCGATTTCCATAGTTCTCTGCTAATTGTAAGCGAAATCAGGTTGACTGATGCGGAACAGTTGTATGCTCGGAGAGCGCTGAAGCCTTATCCTGGATACCTTCGATGTTCAGGATGACAGACAAAAAAGTCTTTACTTCAGCATTTCCTTACTGTCAAACGAACGGTCGTAGCGCATTCTGTGCAAACAATCCGTCTCGATCTGGCTCAGGACCCCGGTTACAGCATGGGTCAACAATTGTGCCACGCCAGGACCCAGCATAAAACCTTGTCCGCAAGTCCCGGCACCAACCAGGTAGCCATCGATGCCATTCACCATTCCAATAATCGGGTTGCCATCAGGTGTCATTGGGTAAGTGCCTCGCCACGTTCTTCGTACGCGAATATTGGCCAGGATGGGCATAATTTCAACCAACCTTTTACAGGACAATGGCAGGAAGGAACTGGTGTTTTGGGTCAGATTGCCCCAAATTTGTGGGGCAGGGGTCAGGCAGAAGATAATTTTTCCTGTTGGATGCTGATAGAAATAAAAATTACTCGAGCCTGGATATTCACGAATGTCAACGATCATGGCATCAAACATGGGTTGTACCGGTTCGGTGATGCCGGCTTCGTGCGCGTCTGGTTCAATGGGGATGTCCACGCCAATCATCTGTGAAATCTTGCGTGACCAACCTCCTGCAGCATTGATAAAGGTGTTGCAGTAATAGGTGGCTTTGTTTGTACTGACTCCTTTGATCTTGTTGCCCTCAACCAGGATATTGGTGACTGCCTCATCAAAGTGGAATTCAGCGCCTATCAGTTGGGCGTGCTTCCAGAAAGCAAAACAGGCTTTCAAGGGTGAGGCACTGCCATCGCCCGGCGAAAAAGTGCCTCCCAGCAAACCGTCAGGGTTGAGATGGGGGGCGATGGCAAGGTTTTCTTCTTTTTCTACCCACTTAATATTCAAACCAAGAGCACGCTGCTGGTCCAGCAGGCTTTTTAGCGTTTTTTCAATACTGTTGTTGTAGGCTACAAAGTTGTAACCGCCAGAACGCCAGTCAATATCATCACCGTATACTTCTTTCCAGGTTGAAAAAACCTCGATTGAATTGGAGCACAGATAAATTTTGGAAGGGTCGGAATGGGTTGCACGTATTCCACCAATAGCGTGCTTATTGGAAGCCTGTCCCGGACTTGCTAATGCTTCAATCACCAATACTTTAAAACCAGCTTTTGACAGGTAAAAGGCAGTGGGTGTTCCGATGGAACCAGCTCCAGCAATGATGACATCATAGGTATTGTTCTGGCTCATCAGTTGTTCCCTTCACTTTCGTTTGAATGCTCAATGAAATCTTTCACAGGCACTTCCACAAAAACAGGGCGGATAGGTGGGTCGGTGACTTCAGCGAGGGGTATACCTTCGGCTGCAAACAATTTTTTGATCAGACTCAGACAGGTCTTTCCACCGCACGCACCCATGCTGGCATGCGTGATTGTTTTGATTTGATTGATATCCTTGATGCCCAATTTGATGAGATTTCGGATTTCACCAGCCGTGATTCTCTCACAGCGGCATACGTAAGTTTCATCATCCAGGTTATCTAATAATTCCGAATCAGGCTCAAATGCTCTGGCCTGGCTGGGTTGAATCACCTTAAAGCCGGCAACTTGTTTGGAAATCGCAACCGGCACTTCAACACTCACCAAGCGAGTGCCATCCTTGTATCCTGCAACAGTTCTGATCTTCTCAATTTTAAAATTGCCAAGTGCCACACCATCAGTATCTGTTACTTCTATCTCATTACCAATAGCAATATCCGCATAATTTTGTTCCACAGGCAGACTTACAAGGGCGGTCTGGCTGCGTTTACGGAAATCGACCAGGCTGACAGCTAACCCGGGGCAAACTGCTACGCAGCGACCACAGGCGATACATTCATCAGCACGCTCCTCATCAAAATGGGGCAGGTGACGAATATCTGCCTCATCAATGAAAATTAAATCCTTTGGGCAAACGCTTGAGCAGGGATTACAGGGAATTTCCTGAACGCAATGGAAAACCGGGAAAACGCCATCAAGATTATCGATGTAGGTCTCCGGAACAACCATTCCGGGTTTAGATTTAAGAATTTCTTCCGTTTCCATCCAGGACGAGGGAATATTCGGAATGTCTTTACCAAGCTTTTTCGCAATTTCATTCCCGACAATTTTGCCTGAGAATATTGCAGCAGAAGCTTCGGCGATTTCATTCGCATCACCTGCAGAGTAAACATCCATGCCTACGGTTTTTGCGACACGCAAAAACTCATCCACAGGCTCCAGACCTACAGCGATCAGAAGGGTGTCGCAATCGTATACTTTTTCGGTACCTGGTACGGGTTTGAAGTTTTGGTCTACCTGGGCGATCACCACCGACTCCACCTTTTCTTTTCCCCTGGCTTCCATAACGGTGTGATAGGTGTAAATTGGCACACCAGAGCGTACCAACTTGTCTTTGTGAACTTTATAACCGCCACATTCAGGGGCAGCCTCTACCAGCCCCGCAACGTGAATACCAGCCTGAATGGCATGGTAACCGGCAATCAGACCGACATTTCCACCACCGATAATGAACAGGTTTTCACAGGGTTTAACCAGATCCCGGTTTACCAAAGTTTGGAAAGCGCCTGCGCCATAAACGCCTGGTAAAGTGTTACCGGCAAAGGCAAGACTGCGCTCTCTGGCACCGGTTGCAACTAAAAGGATTTTCGGTTTTATGTGAATATTCTCTTTTTGATCACGATAGACAGCTACAACCTGGTCTTCAAAGACCCCGATGGCAGTTGAATTTGTCCAGATTTCCACACTTTGGAGTTCCTGGACCTGTTTTGACAGGATCTTTGCTATTTCGATGCCTCTTGTGCCGGCATAAACCGCATTGGTCGAACCAAAGAATCGGTGAGTTTGAAGCACAAGTTTGCCGCCCAGCTGGTTCTTGTCGTCAATCAGAAGCACCTGCACACCAAGCTTACCAAGCTCAATGGCGGCAGACAGCCCAGCAGGCCCGGCACCGATGATCAGTACCTCGCACTCCTGGTAGCGTGGATAAGTGTCTTTCTCAGGGATTGGGTCGTATGTCTCTGGTAATTTGGGTAAGCCGTCAGCAGGTTGGACTTTCAATCCCGGTTTGACCGCTGTCATGCAGGCTTTGACCGGTAGTCCATCTGCTATGACCATGCACTGTGAACACTGCCCATTCGCACAAAAAATACCCTGCGGGCTGTGATCTTTCACATGATGGCGAAAAACCTGGACGCCCTGGGCAATCAGAGCGGAGGAGATCATTTCGTTTGGTTTTGCGTAAAAAAGTTTGTCTTGCCAGTAAAAAGGAACAGTTGCTTCACTTTCATCGATCAGAATTGGGTGAGATTTGATTCGATAATCGCTCATAAACTCCTCAAAAGGTTTTTCGGTTTAGTGCTTAATATTACCACTCTCAATTTTTGATGGGGATTTTTTGGTAATTCGGAGTATTGGAAATAGTGAGTAGGGGACGACTTCCGTGTCGTCCCGATATCCGTGTAGACCTCGACGGTCTAATCCAATTGGGATTTCTGAGTAAGGGACGACTTCCATGTCGTCCCGATATCGATGTAGACCTCGACGGACAACTCCAATTCAGTCCTCTTTTTGTGAATCGTCAAAAATCTCTTGGTATTTTTTATCAAGCTCATCATCCGCCAGGTGCGAATAGCGCTGGGTTACCGCGATGTTTGTGTGACGTGCCAAAACTTGAGCTAATTTGAGGTTTCCTGAGCTTCCCAGTATGGTCGTGACAAAGTAGTGGCGGAAAGAATGCGGCGTTATCGTGCCGATGGCGTCCTCTCCCAGGCATTCTCTGACCCGTTCCCGGACGATCGCCCTGCCAGTAGTGGTTGAGATTGGCTTGATTTTTTTCCCAGTGGCCTTATCATGCCTGGCAAAGATAGGCAGAGACGCCAACGCTTTTCCGCCAACGCCGTCTAATTCAGCCCGGCTGTGCAAGTAATCTTTCATCGCCGTGAGACTGCGTTTCGAAAACCGCAACACCGCCTCTTTGTTGCCCTTGCCAATAATTATTGCCCGGCTCTCGTGCCAGTCAATATCGCCGCGGCGCAAATTACAGGCTTCGTGCACTCGCAAGCCTGTGTCCGCTAAAGTGATCAAAAAAGCCCTGTCACGCAGGTTGATCAGGCGCTCTTCTGTGCTTTCAGTTGGTTTCCTGGTCAGTTCCTCGGCATAAACCAGAACTTTTTCAATATCGTTCTTTGGAAATTGAGGCAATCGGATGCCAGGTCGGCGTGTGCGCTGTTTAATGAGAAGCCTCACGCGGGGTAGGTTGATCGGAGCCAGGTTTTCACCGGCAATGTATTCATAAAGTCCAACGACGGCAGTCATATAAACCTGCTCGGTGGCGGAAGAAAAATCCTTTAATGCTTTAGCCATCCAGATCACGGCATCTTCTTTGAGATAGGTTATTTCGTTTGTCTCTATCTCAAGATCATTTGCGGTTAAAACTTCGCTGAACAGATGCATCGCGTTTGCATATGTGCGATAGGTATTGGCACTGCGTGAAAGTTTGACGGAGTTAAGGTAATTCTGAATACAGTCTTGAATTTTCATATAATGTTTTTTCTAATATTGCATACAATGCGCATAGTATAATGGTATGGTAGTTTCTTTCGATATCTAATTATAAGCAAATATCTAACCTTGATGAGCAGAAGGCCATTTTGGATAAAAATTAAGTGCAATTTTTGCTTAGTTAAACTTCTTGGGAGTAATTTTCAATTTGTTCCATTCTTGTTTCTCTTATAGGGCAAGTATCATTACAATTTTACAATGCACAATGGGTGCACTGCAATTTGATACACTCACTTACAGTAAATACATTTGGCTATGTCCCAACGGCAAGCGGTTGGGACCGATCATGGAAATTGACAGGCGAATTCTGGAAGGGGGCTGCCCGTATGCGGAGAAGCTGGTGGACGTGCGTAATTGGGTGCTACAGTTTGCGAACGACGCGGAAGTGCTGCAGCCTGAGAGCCTGATGGAAGACCTCGCTAATGAAATACAAAACCTATCTGCCCGCTATGGCACTGATTGAGATGGAACGAGTGAGAGTGGAGGGTTCGCAAATCAGAGTGAAGCCAGGAGTAAAAAGTATGACCAATAAACCCCTTATTCGGTTAGAATTACGTGAAAATCATATAAGGCGGGCAGTATGACTTCTCTGGAACAAATCCCCCTCTCAGAACTTAATCTTTACATTAGACACCACAACTCTTTGATACGGGCGGGCTGTTTGAACCTGGGGCAGCTTCAACGCGCCATTGAGTCGAATTCTCTGTGGAACGTACGGAATTTGGGCGAGAAGAGTATCACTGAAATCCAGAAGAAAATGGAGCAGTATCTACTGGAAAATGATGTCCAGCTAAACACTCCCTTCGTAATTGATATTGACGACGAGGAGCCGATTGGTGCTACTGGTCTTTCTGTGAAACCGCAAATTCTCGACATCCGGGCTATCGCCGACCTCCGGCTTGACCTGCTTAGCTCCTATCTCCAAAAGGATCAAATCAAGCTTCTTTCTGAAGCAGGGATACAGACAGTCGGGCAGTTGAATGGCGTTCTCGAAATATTTTTGTCCTTTCTATCTCCAGATGAGCAGTTGCTGAGTAAAACGATTAATGTTATTCGCCAGAGATTGCGTAAGCACCTACAGGCTGGGTCTCTTTCTTCAGGCCTGGCTGTTGGTGATATGAGCCTGGATGAGGTATTGCAATATCAGCCAATTGACAATCAGGAAAGGTTGGATTACCTCCTGACGCTTAAGCATCTGGTGTTATTCGAAAATCTGGACCAGGAGCTGGGTTTCGTTTTCTCAGACCTGACCGAACGGCAGGAGGCGTATTATCTGAAGTACCACCTGGAAAACACAACGCTGGAAGCCTTAAGTGAAGCAGAAGGTATCACGCGCGAAAGGGTTCGGCAGATAATAAGCGATAGTCGCAGAAAAATCGAAAGTGGGTTATTACGGATCCGGCTGGATTTTGTGAATTCTGCTTTAGCCATCGCGAAAGGGCTGCGCGGCGAACTCTCCAGGGACGTTTGGGAATTGGAACTTAAAAACCACTCCCTTGTCCAAGGGGAAGAAGCCAAAAAGACGATCGACCGACTTTTCGCGATCCTATCGGACAAGAATCTGACCAAGGAAATTTTCGAAATACCCGAAAACGTGTCTATCATTCTAAAAAAAGCCACCGACGTTCCTGTGTACGTTGTGAGAGCACTAAAAGAAATTCCGAGCAAACAGTTCCGGGAAGTTAACCGAAGAGTCATGTTCACTGGCGGGGTTCACAAGGATTCTGCGCTGGAAAGACTGGGATGCAAACCCGAAGAATTGAAGGCAATCCTTGCGCATCGTGGTCTGATTGAAATTGAGCCGGACTGGTTTTCTATTCGCGAGGCTCATGTGGGCGATTCCAGGCAGCCGCTTCTTCAAGCAGGCTTGAGAATGTGGCAATTCTGTGGTCCTTTACCATTTGGCTCTTTTGTTGACGGTCTTCAGCGCTACATCGCCAGGCAGTATGACTCTTTAGCTCCTGAAAAGGTTCTTATACGTTACCTGGATAAACTCGGGTTTCGGGTTGAAGAGGGTATGGTAACCTACGAAGGTAAAGAAACGGTCAAATTATCTGGATCTGAAGAAATCGCCCTTCGTTTGCTTGCCGAGATAGGACCAGTGGTCAGCTTTCAAGAAATGGTTACCGGTTTCTTGGAAAACGGATATTCTGCTGCCTCAGCCGTTGTCAAGATAATGGGTGGTTCAGCTGTCGTGGAAAGAATCGGCACTGGTTTCTACAAGAAACGCGGTGTAATTCATTCAGACGAAGACCTTAAGAGAGCGATGTTACGGCAGGAAGCTGTCGAGCGTGAACCTAGCATCTCAATCACTTCGGATGGCAAGGTGCGCTATCAGACCACCCTCAATTCCTGGGCTTTGGGTGGGTCGCTGAGTGTTGGAAAGATGGCTCAATATCTCCCTGATTTGAGTCAAGGCTGCCCGATATTCGTAGGTGAAAAGGAATGTGGGTCACTTGCCGGTTCAGAAAACATGATTTGGGGTCTATCACCAGCCTTTAAAGAATTGGGGGTTTCTTTCAGCGATTCCATTGAACTCGAGTTTGACACAAAGAGGCGATTAAAAGTCCAGGTGAACATACTGCAAAGGCGGGGCGAAAATCCACCAAGTGATTCTGAAAGAGGCGAGCTTGGTGAAAGTCAAAGTAAAGGTGCGAAAGAAAGTCAGTTGGTAATCGTTCTTCGGTTTTTGAGACAGCTTCACGAAAGAGCAAAAAACAGGACCCCTCTACATGCAAAGGTTAAGCTGGGAAACCACAACAGTTTTGGAGTTTCTACAGGTAAAAGCGGTCTGAGATATGGCTACATCGTTGTAATGGATCGCGGCATCGTAAACCTCTATATCGACAATGGTGATAAGGAATGGAATAAGGATGAATTCACGCGGCTTTACGAGCACAAAACGGAAATTGAAGAAGTATTCGGTGAAAAATTGGAATGGCATTTGATGCCTGAACAAAAATCCAGTTACATTCGTTTCACGGTGTCCGGATATAACTTGAGGAGCAAAGACACATGGATCGAATTTCAGGACAAACTGATCGACGCGATGATCAGGATGGAAAGAGCTTTTCGACCGTTTATCAAGGAATAGTTTCATAATCAAAAAATTGGGAGGGTAGGCATGCAGGAAAAAACAATCATTTACGGCATTACAGGCTTGGGTTTGTTGTTCGTACCCGAAAGCAGGGCGAAGGAACTGGCTGATGGCAACAGAGCTTTGTTGACTGCTAAGACCTGGGGAGAGTTCAAGTCGTTAGTGTCAACTGAGTTGTACGTATTTTATCTGACTAAATCAAGCTATTATGAAGGCCCGTACGAGCCCGAGGATGGCGATTACACGCCTTACGATATCGCGCCTGAGACACCCTTCACCCCTAATGATGTCCTTACCTACGAAGCGCTGCCTGCCAATCCTGAGATCGAGATGACCGAGTGGATGCCAGAGGAGATCCAGGAAAAATTTGGCCGGAAAATGCGCTACTACGCCATGGATATAAACGTCCCACGGGGAGAGATCCTGGTGTTGGAAGAGAAACAGATGGATGAGATCGCGGCTGAGCTTGAAAAGGCCGGATATGTCTGCAAGCGCGATGATGATTTGCTCAATGCTGGAATCACCCTCGACTTCGATCCGGATGACTATCCGTGGGTTGATGAAGAAGATGACGATGATGAAGAAGACGAAGAATAGATCCCTTAGAGGTGGAAACGCGTGAATCAAAAGATCGTTGACCAAAAGTACCATTTCATCTCCATGTTCAACCCCAAAACGGGTGCGTATGTGCGCACTGGGATCATCAATGAACACGGCCTGGATAGCGGCGTGGATCCATTCATGACGTCTTTCCCCCATCTGATCGATGTTGGTATCATGGGGCACTGCATCCATGGTAAAACTGGTTTGTGCCTCAAAGCCGGTGTCGGCTGCTACCAGAGCGGTTTGACCGTTGATGAGCCGAACATGCTGCTGGAGGACTTCGTTGAGATCGCCAGGCAGTGCAAAGGCAGGGTCAACCAGTTCGCCCTGGGTGGACGCGGGGACCCAGACCAGCACGAAAATTACGCTGAGATCCTTGCCGCCTGTGCTGAAAATAATATCGTCCCCAACTTCACCACCTCTGGCTACGGCCTGACCAGGGAAATGGCAGAGCTTGCAAAGCGCTATTGCGGCGCGGTGGCAGTCAGTTGGTATCGCAACGATTACACGCTGAAGGCGATCCAACTCTTGCTTGATGTGGGCGTAAAGACCAATATTCATTATGTTTTAGGGCGGAATTCGATCGACGAAGCCATCACCAGGCTCGAGACTGATGATTTTCCAAAGGGGATTAATGGGTTAGTGCTGCTTCTGCACAAGCCGGTTGGGTTGGGGGCCAGCTCCAACGTGCTTTCACCCAAAGACGAGCGGGTTTCAAAACTATTCCAACTCATAGATCGCGGCAAGCACAGGTTCAAGGTTGGGATGGACAGCTGCTCCGTGCCTGGGATCGTCAACTTCTGTGAAAACGTCATACCCGAAGCGATCGACCCTTGTGAAGGGGGGCGCTTCAGCTGTTACATCAGTCCGGATATGGTAATGCTGCCTTGCAGTTTTGATCAAGAATATCGCTATGGTGTATCGCTGCGTGAAAACACTATTGAGCAAGCCTGGAATAGTATGGAGTTTGAGGAATTTCGAGTCAGCCTCCGATCCCGCTGCCCTGACTGCGGGAAGAGGGAAAATTGTATGGGCGGCTGCCCGCTGCTGCCCGAGATCGTGCTCTGCAATGACCAAACCTTTTATAGTTCCAACTAAGGAGAAAATGAAATGAAAATTCGTACCGATTTTGTTACTAATTCAAGTAGTGTAAGTAGCGCAGAGATTGTCATCGACAATCCGATGCTATTAGAAATATTGCAGAAGTATAAAAATATGGGAGCTTTCGGCGAAGAAACCCCATTCGGAATCGGAGAGTTAATCTACGATAGTAAACTATCCGGCATCAAAACACCCGCTTTTCATTTTCACGAAGATTTATCAGGAGATGGTTGGGGAACGGTGTTCTCATCTCCAAAGTCCCTTACTGAGGTGTTGAGCGAACTAATTACTATAATTGAAAGTGTTGCTAAGTCCGATAATAGTGCTGAATTCAATAAGGATTTAATAGCGCTGATGAAAAATGAGTTGATGGAAAAAGAAGTGGAGATCGAGAAAAATTATTCAATGGTTTTTTGGACCAATCTGCAGGAAACTGAAGATTTCCCTGAGGTAGTTGGAGGGAAATTTTTATTTGACCGGAAAAACGGAGAGGAATTTCACAATTATGGTTCATCCGAAGTTTCAATTGACAATCCTATCTTGCTCGAAATCCTGCGGAAGTACATGGAGCTAGAAACATGTTACTCTGTTTCTGGTTTGTCTAATGGATACTATAAAAGTGATAACGAGCTTTCCCCTCACGAAATGCTGATACTCACTCTGCCTCTATACGTTGAGAAGGATGGAAATATTACCCAGATGAACCCTCCACACGTGTTGAATGATGTTAGTTCAACTGTTCTTGAATATTTTAACCTTGAGAAATCAACGAAAGAGAGATGCATGTCTGAATTGAGGGAAAGAAACGACGACATTATCGCATCGTATCAGAGTGTGATCTGGGATGCGCAAGAAATGTGTGTCACTGATTTGTTTAATGACGGCTATGAGGGATACATTGTTCACAGTGAGAAATTTGAGTATAACCCCAATAAAGGGGAAGAATATATCTACATCAGACAAGTGTAGTGGCAACATGATAATGTCCTAAAGTAGCAAATTAGAAATGTCCTAAAAAGGCATGAAAATTAACTACATGAAATGGACAATTCAAATGACCCAAGAA